>Ga0315914_1008742_pt1 | contig 13349 bp, 9 predicted proteins | sample MpolenodulesMG_FD_203920 | JGI IMG/M metagenome (GOLD analysis project Ga0315914, IMG submission 203920) | Medicago polymorpha root nodule microbial communities from Los Angeles, California, United States - elongated nodules | ecosystem: Host-associated > Plants > Roots > Nodule | place: USA...
CAAATGTAAGGAAATTTTCACTTTTTAGGTTCATTCAATAAATAATGTATGTGGTCTATAATATGGACTACATACATTATTTATTAAATGAACTTAAAAAGTGAAAATTTTCTTACATTTGAGACCGGAGGGAGTAATAAAGCAACCTTGTTCATTTCTCACGATTTCACTTAGAAAGAGGAACCAACCACAGCGACATGGAAATTGAAGTCGGTGCCTTTAGGGCGGGACATGCATGTGTCTTTGCCCCAATCAAAGCCTGCCACGTGTTTTTCTTATTTAAAAAATAAAAAATAATAAAAATTGGGTAGTATTTGGAAGATAGAAAGTGTTTCACGTAAGCCTTCTCCTTTTCCATTTCAAACTAAACGCACCACCACCGTCCATCGATTTTCGTCGCCATAATGCGTTTCACCTGTCGAATGCGATGAACAAGTATTTTGTCACCTCGGTCAGGATTTACAGTGTTGTGATTTGTATATTTTGTTACCTTTGACAGAATTCCTGAAGCTAGTTTTGGTCCTGGTGAGCTGAAGATTGTAAACTCTTCTCAGATCTGTATCATAATATTTTCTAGGATTCTTTAATTCAACCAATTCCAATGAATCTATATTATTTCACATAAACTTCATGTAATTCAAAACTGGAATCTATTCTTTAAAAACTCCATGTAATTCAAACAATTTCAACGCCAAATCAAATCATCAATCCCAAATCAATTCCAACTCAATCCCAAATAAATCCCAAGAGATAACAACCCTCAATCATTCACAAAATCGATTCTGTATAACAAAATTCAACATAATAGATTAAGAAGACGGGAGGAAGTGAATTACATATGGCAGAACGATTTAAACGGTGCGGCGGAGGACGGAGTCGGAGAGCGGCAGAAGCAGTGGTACTCGTTGATGGTGGGTGGGCTGAAGCGATTTATGTTATGTTATTAATTTCTTCTGCATTTACGCGTACGCGTTCTCTCTTCTGTTCCAAATACTACCCAGTTTTTATTTTTTAAATAAGGACACGTGGCAGGCTTTGATTGGAACAAAGGCACATGCCTTTCCCGCCCTAAAGGCACTAAAGTGCCACCCGAAATTGAATAAGAAAAAAAGTAAGTAACTGAATCCAGCGTGTTTAGCAACAGAAACACAACAAATCTTTCTTAACCACCCATTACAAATTGAATCAAAGACAATATATCTTGAAAAAGATCAGATTATTCAAACCAAAAAAAAAAAAAAAGAGGATATAAAAAATCAAAGATAATGAGGTGCATGCTACAAAGCATAACGACAATCATAGTAAAAAATTGTTTATGCAGTTTATAGCTGGAGTTGAGCAACTTCTAGAGTAGATATTAAAAATTTGTCATTTGTCTTGCCAAAAGGTTGATCCTCTGATTCCTGCTGCAGAGGTCCCAAAATGAACTACATAGGCAAAGGTGAGGATGTGGCTATGAGGTTTATATCCCTCATTCTCATACTAAAGCTTAAGAAAAGAGAGAAAGGCGGACCAAAAACTATTCTGAACATAAAAAAAAGTTAAAATACATATATAATATATCTACTTGATACAGCATGTGCTGTTCTTACAAAGGGCGTATCATAATGCTCGTGGGTAGAAGGAAGAAGCCATAGAGCAAAATGAAACCATTGTAGCCATGTCTCCATCGTACGTTAGAAATAAATCAAACCTGAAGGTTCTAGCAGAGTTTCCTTGCCAGTTAAAGAAGGTAATGACACCTACTGGAGGAGGTATTCTTCCGTGGTCACAAGACCAAATCAATAATGTTTGGACACACACACATAAAAAGGTTCTCCTTAAAATATTCAATCATCTTTTTTATCAATTTCCTCTTTATTATTTAAAAAATATTTCTTTGTGTGTGTGACCAAACACTTTTTCTTTGGTCATGTGACCATATTAGAATTTCTCCTACTAGAGTTGCATATAAAACAGTACCTGTGATTTTGCTTCATTCTAATTACTAGATTCGTAAACTTTTTCAATCACATAGTTCTCCAACAGCAATATAAATTTGAACATTGTGATCTTATGCCTAGCTTCTACTGTTAAGGATCTCGCCATACATCCTAGTATCAACATGGTTTCCTGAGGCAAGTGATCTATAATTAAATGACGCATAGTTACATCTATTATCAATCAACGAACATTTGAACTAAGATAGTTTCGTTTCCAACCAAACCAAACCAATCCGCTTCACAAGAGAAGATAAAATAACAACTAGACTTCAAGTGTTATAATATTTATCGGTGTTGCTATTCAAACAGAGAAACATCCCTCAAACTAAACAATAATCCCATAAAATGATTTGCAAAAGGCTAAACTACAAACCCATTTTTATATGTTCACTAGTAGCTGTTGCTGCTGAATATTCAAAAAAGGATCTCAATGAAAAAATAGAATGAACGAAGTGTTAGAAAGAGGAGTTTCCTAGTGCAGGAATTTATAATTGCAGCGAATGCAATTGCCGGTGAAGTTTTAATATGTCAAAAATTAATTTTACAGACTATTGGAATCTTAATCCTTTAACATAATTTCACTAGGAGCATCATCTGAAACAAGGATAAACACTTCACTTTTTCAAGTCTGCTAAAACTAGGATATGCAAAAATTAAAACCCCTACGCTGTTATTTTTAGGCCACTAATGAATTAAACATTAAGCATAAACACATTCGGCTCTGATTGGCAAACAAAATGTTTTACAAAACAACAAATTTTGGGACTCCTTCAACACAAACAGGTTTTTTTTTCTGAATTAAATGGTCATGTGTCTTCAATGTTTAACTACGGTTTGCATCTGTAAAAATCCAGCATTTCTTCTTCTAAGGGATGGGTATTGCCTGTTATTACTAGGCAATGCAAAGGCGCTCCAAAGTCAATCAATTGTAGTTGCTTCATTGTTCCGGCTACTATTATTTGATCTTCACTTCCCAGACGAGCAAGCCCAACACACTCGGTATCTTCTGTGTAGACTGCAAGGCAAGGTGGGATACTACTTTCAGTTTGATGGATATGATTCTTGTGAGAAATAATAGCTCATGTATCAAACAAATATCACAGAGAAAATTGTCTCCTAATCAGATAATAATATAAGACACGTATATGATCCTGAAAAGCAACTGCGAGCTAAAATATATGAACCACAGATATAGAAATGAATCAATGACCGATATATATATCAGCAGCATCAATATATATCAACAGCTCAAATAAAATCCAACACTACAGCATTTTAGCATACTAAATTTATACTGAGTCTAGTTTTGCTATAATTTCTCAAGACTCGAACTAATTGTAGCAGTTCATCTGCACAATCCAACACATTAGAGTCTAGATGGCAAAGTGTAGTATTTATATAATCTTTGAGAATAAGAATGGGATCATGTTTTATGGGCTCTAATGCTTAGAATATTATCATTTTATTTCTTGTGTCTTTGAAGATATGCTAGACCAAATGAAAAGAGCCAAAGAGGAAGTGAGCAAATGTGCAACAAAAAAGAAATCCTATATATATAAGTGCTTTGACTTCTATGTCTATTTAATTTATATTTTAAACAGCCACAAATTATAAAGGGTAAAGGACTTTGGGTGAGAAAAGCTAATGATAAGTTGCTTGATAATAGCAGCAGTGATATGTCTACTCTCCAGTTTGCTTCTTTTATTCCATTAGAGGAACTTTCATTGTTTGATTGCATAATAATTTTTAAAAAGCTGAAAATGAGCTTATTAGAGTAAGTTTCTGGCAAATAAGGTAAAATACATATCAAATTTCAAACATGTGTATTTGACTATTACAACAATCAAGAAATGCATAATCCGGACATGAAACTCACGCCTAGAGTGATGTGAATGTTCAAAGTACTCACCAGATTCTTCACGTGCTTGTGAAATCTCCAATAACTGCTCAACGGCTGTGTTTATAGTCATATATCTGGGAGGTTCGTATGCTTTTCTTCCTCTAAAATGAACAAACAGATAAATGAAAATCAATGAATAGGTAGATATAGACAAAACAAACCATTTAATAAGACCAAAACTCAATGCCATGATATTGCTAACATAATAGCGATTTCCAGAGAACCTCAGCAATCAATACTTAATGATAGCTTAAGAAACTACCTAATCAATGGAAAATAAAGGACTACTTGTCAAACCAACCTGCACAAAGATTCAAGTGTCGGCTCCTTCACCCGAATATCTGTAACCATATCAAAGTGAAAATTATATTAGCTTTCTCAATAAACAAAAAAGAATGAGCTTTAGTACCCTTTCCAAAGAACCATGATGCCCCTCTAACACTCTTATGTACTTCAGCCAGTACAATCGCTTAAAATATTTATATGGCTAACCATGTTTTAGATATTTATATGGCTAACCATGTTTTAGATATTTACATGATATTCTTAGGCTTTGACATTTGAAATAAAATTCAGTGAAGAAGTTTTATGCTTTGAGTTGATCAATACAAACAGGAACAAGCACTTAATTATTCCACATTCAATGTATTTTCTTGATAAAAGCGACATTGATACAGGCACAAAAAGTTCAAACAATTGAGCACAAGTCGAGAGTAAAAATAACAGACAGTAACCTAACCTAACAAGCAAAGTGTGTGAAGTCCCAAATTTCGATTTTGTTGAATCTTTTCATAGAAGCTATCAGGTCTCCACGTCTCAGTAAAGAAAGGTATTGAAACAGTTTCCCCATAACGATATAGCTGCAAACCACAAATCCCAATTGCATTCATGACAGATGCATTGTGCACAACTTTGACTTCAATTCCCATCTTCTTAGCTCGAACAACAAGGTCAGTGTGAGTGGTAGCCCTGTGAAAAACACCAAAATCAATAACTGAAGCAAAACAATAAAATTGTTAAGGCATAATCATATCATATAGATTAGATATGAGAGTAGCTGTATACCCAAAAGGATCGCCAACAACAAGGAAAGCAGCATGAGAAAGTTGAGCTTGGGAGAGAATATCATCAGCTTTTTCTTCAACCATTTCTCTATCAGCAAGAGTAATGGGTTTACCGTATAATTTTTCGAGGTTGGAGAGGCCGTGTGAAGAGAGACCGAAAGAGAGAAGGGAAGTGTAAGCTTCCATGTAAACCTTATCGCATTTTTTAATAGCTTCTAAACCTTTGAGTGTGATATCTTGCTCATCGCCCAAACCTAAACCGATTATGTATAACATTTTTCTACTGAACAGTGCTCCTTCTTGATTACTCAAATCAACAATAACAAATAAGCTCAATTAGCACAGAAAATCAATTAAATTCGAAATAAAAAAAAGTACTGAATTCATACAATGCAACATCATGAAATCAATTGATACCATGACAGTGGAGAAAAATCAGCTGAACCTTAACAACATACCCAGCAACAAAACAATGAATGGAAACCCAATATGGTGAAGAAAAGCATCGATGAAGAACGAGAGCAATAAACCAAATCCTAGAAAAAACAACAAATCAAGCGCAGTAGAGAAGAACTTACTGTTGCAGCGCAGAGAGAGGAGGTAAGAAGGATTGAGGCGGCTGCGCGGGAGGGGGAGTTTGCTGCTGCGAGAGTTTGTTGCAAATGAAAAGTAGTCAATATTATGGATTTTTGGGTTCAAAAACTCAATACTCCGTAATTTTAGGTTAATAAATATCTTTTTTTTATTAGCCGTCAAGTAATTTTAGGCTAATAGTAAGGATATTGGTAACGAGTGTTTAGATGCATTGAGTAATTGATATATTTTGTCTGCAATATAGACAAAATACATTATTTATGTAATGAATTAAAAAAGTCAAATATTTCTTATAAATAGGATCGAAGGAAGTATCAATACGGATATATCAATTGATATCTTTGAAAATAATTTAATATCAAAAGGTTTTTTTATGCGATTTTGATTAAAATTATATGTATAGATGTTTATGACCTCTTAATTATAATAAAAATAAATAGTTTTTCAATGAGACCAACAATATAGCATTTTTTTGGTTTCTATGGGAGTGTAGGTTTGTCCAATATTCTCCATGCATAAATACAAGCACTTTTAGTGGGCATAAAACTGTGTTGGCAGACTAGATTTAGGAAAGTAATGTGTTTCTCAGACTCCTTGCATGTGGTTCAACTTGTCAAAGAGGGAACATCTCAGTTTCATCATTATGCTAATGAACTAGATATTATTCGAGATTTTATGAAGAAAGACTGAACAATATCTCTTCATCACACCTTTCGCGAAGAGAATGCTTGTGCAGATGTTCTAGCAAAGTTGGGAGCTATTAACGTAGATCCTCTAATTGTGCTTCAAGAACATCCTTATAGTTTATCATTAGCTTTGCTAGCTGATGCTTGTGGGGTGTCCTTTGTAAGGACGTAATTTCTTTTTCCTTTTCTCATGTAACCAAAAAAAAACTATATAGCATTTTTAAAAGCAAATTTTTTTCAAAGGTATAACTAGAATAATGAAAAATCTAGTTATACCCTAAAACAATTAAAAGGTTTTGGTTTAATTTTTTCATTTCTAGTTATATCCAAAAACAAATTTGTCCATAGAATGTTGTACGTTAATATATACTATAAATAAAGAAAATAATTCTTTTGGTCTTTTTAGGTTGACTTTTTCTCTTTTCTAAATTACTCTCAACTTGAAATACAAATAGCACATATAACAAACATATAAGAGTAAATTCAAATATCCTTATTCTCTATTCTTTAAAAGAGATAATTGTTGGGAGTGAATTCAAAAAAATTTAAAAAAATTGTAACCTACACGGTAATAATATATTATTTAAAAAAACACAATATGAATATATGTCCGTTTTTTTTCTTTTATGCTTTAAAAAGTGTAACAAACTAGAACGAGTATATGAGTATACTATATATAATGAAAATATAAGATCTTTGACTTTTTTTTTATTATCCCAATTATACCATAAAACTTATTTTTCTATAATAATGATTGTCATTGAGGTTATTAAAAAGATAAGAATTTAGATTAATTTTTTATGTTACATTGTTGGTGTCATTGAAATAGATAAACAAGGTTAGTTTGATTTGTTATAATTTGAAAGCAACGATCGTTTATGTTTATACTTTTAATCAAAATCAAAATTTCATAGAAAAATACCGTTCATAGTTTTCAAACCTTAGTGCAATAAAAAGAGCGGAAAGACGCGCACGCGAGTGCCTGTCTTTTCGCTAGTGTCAATGAAAAAAAGGTAAATGTATTTGTTATAACATAAAAGTACAAAATATTTATACATATAATTATAATTAAAATAAAAATAATTGTAATAAAAATTTCGTATAAACTAATGTTGGTAATTTATATAAAAAATCACTCAAAATTTCATATAAACTAATGTTCATAATTTATATAAAAAATCACTCTAAAAAGTGGATAGAATAATATTTTTAATTCCTTAACAACTTTTTATTTGTAGAATTTCCCCTCTTAAAAATAATTCATTATTAGTGACATTCCTAAAATAAATAATAATATTTCACTGATCAAAACCCTCCACTTGGATGGTGTTCATTCACCAAATCATAGGCATATCATCAACCTGCTCTTATCCTTTCCCATTCTAGAGGAATTGCAAACAAATAATGTATATGCATTTATTCATGTTCCAAAAACAGCAGCGGACAAGATCAAACGCTTACCCAATTTAGTGAAGCTATTCCTTTCTTCTTGCTTTCCAAGGCACAAAGTCTCAGTATAAAGCTGGTAAGTAAGAGTTTGTTTCCTTTTACAAAACGAATCACAATATCATTCGTCTTTGTAATTCATGCAGACATGGCCCCACTATGACGAAGTCCCCATTTTTTACAATCTAACTCAAATGGAGCTATTCTCTAAGTTAGAGGGTAAAAGTTGGCCTAAGAAGTGGAGGTGGATACTAGAAATGCTTCAGCACAGTCCAAAGCTTCAACATCTTATCATTCATGAGGTTTCACATATAATTTGATTCTGATATTTATTTTGTTTAACTCTACCTCTACATATCTTAACTTTTGTTTCTTGTTTTGGGTGGAAATTTACTTATTGTTTACAGGAGATTGAAAATAGGATAGAGAATGGAAATGATGATGATGAGGACATTTGGGAGGACCCAAAGATTGTTCCAGAATGCCTTTCATCTCAGCTCAAAACTTGCTTGTTTAAGAATTATAGAGGCAAAAAGTGCGAGCTTCAATTTGCAGAATATCTTATGCAGAATATCTTATGCGCAGTTCAAAAGTATTAAGTAACATGACAATTCACAGTGCATGTTCGATAGATTTGAATGCAAAGTACCCGATGTTATAAAAATTATCTGTGTCCAAGGGGATGTAAACTTATATTTGAATGATGATAGGAGGCTAGGATTTGGAAAATTCTATGGTGAAGTCGTGAAAATGACTTTTTTGATGAAGTTAATACTATAACATCAAAAGTGTAGTGAGTAACACCCCACTGTTTGTACAGTGGCATCAAAAGTTCAGTCCCCATAGTATCATCAATTCATCAGATTAACAAGACTACACTTAATTTAATTTTATCCTACCTTGTTTTAAGTGTAACACCTCACAAAGTGTAACACTTAAGACTATCACATAATATCATCTTATCTGTTTGCATGTTAAAGATGCCAACGATAAAATAGTACCCATAAGTCCAAGATATTGCAAGCATTACTAGATGAATTACTATTAATCATTAATCAGTAATCAACAATTTAAAAATGAACCAAACATTAAAATCAAAATTAACTTTTTCAAAAAAGTCAGTTTTCTGACTGCACCGTAGAAACTTCCGATTTGGAAAATTCTATATGTCTAGCTTTTTTGTTGTATTCGAGTCGATGGTGTTTCAAAGACAATAACTCTGCCTTATTTTGTCCTCTATGTCGTATACATTTTCAATTATGTATTGCCTTTCATGCAATTAAAATCCACTCTAGTTCCTCTCAACTAGAATTGTTTTTGATGGTGGAAATTTTTTGGTTGAAAAGTCCTCTGGTGAGAGTATCAATAAGTACCATGAATCATAAATTTCAAATTCAAATGGAATGCAAAAATTCATGGACAAGGAAGGAGCTTTGATATTCTGTTATTTATTATGCTTCGGTGGCTACACGATTTCTGAACCTTTCTTTTTAACCTTGTGACAAAACCTACCTACACAGTACACATGTCAGCTCTGGGTGGTGGCCTGGTGGGACTTGGGAGTAAAGCAACTGAAGAGAAGCAATTTTTTGATAGCCATCTTGCTCCGTGTTACCGAATTGAACATGTTCTTACATTGTCGTGTTTGCCTTTCTTGTGTTCTACCCAATCTTCATAATAGAAATACTTTTCAAGTTCATAAGAAATGGCCTTTCCTTATGAATTTCTCATTTTATTTTATTCAGAAATTTCTTTCCTTGTCTTGTGTAAAAAGAGGATGAATCTTTCTTATTTCTATGCATAATTGCATGGTTTCGCAGAGGACAGAAAGTACCTATATATTGACAAACTTGTTTGTAGAAAGAACTCGTGTTTCTTTATTAATCTCATAATTTGGTTTAATTCATTCTGAGTGAAAAAAACATGAAGCGACGAAGCCATGTTTTGTGCAAGGGAAATGATGTATCTCGTGAGGGAGTATCTCCCAAATTGCTCGCGAAGGGTATTCCATCCACTTCCACTCTTTCATTGACTCACATTATTTCAACCCACCTCCCTTTGTATTCCGATTGCCTTGATTTTTTATTGGTGTATTTCAATTTCGTGATGCCCTTGTGATGTTTTCCTTCGCTGAATATAGCATTGGAGTTTTTGCAATTATAATCCACACTAAACACTCTTGTCGTTTTTCTTTTATTGTTAATATTAATTTGATCATCTCAACATGCCAACACTATTTTCTGTATTATGCAACATGAGGCAATATCTAATCATCTTCAAGCAATTTTATTGCTCATTTATCTTGTTAATTGACATTTGACACGGTTGTTTTACTTGCATTTTTACTCAATACTTGGTTGCTAGTAAAATTCGTGCCTTTCTCATATACATTAAAATAACATTATTTGTGTGTTTGAGTGAATTGAACAATTTAGCTCTCATATTTTAAATTTTTACTGTGATTTTTTTTTTATGTCAATTTAACAATTTAGCTCTCGTGTTATATTAGACAAAATAAATTCATGTTTTTGTTGATGCACCCGTACCTTTGATTGATTTCTTTTACCTCATACCTCATAGTTGCAATTATGCATCCTAGATTTTGGAATATTATCATTACAGAGAGCAAACCCTATTGTCATTGGCTGTCCAAAAGGCTTCTGAATCATCAAATACGGCTAATTGGAACAAGATTATGAATTGACTATTAAAGTTTTTTTCTAGAAATAATGAAGTCAATGGATTATCAGAGAGCATTTAGGAAATTTCACATATTGGTTTTGCTTCAAACTTGGGTGTCTTTGCTGTGGCCGAAGTGGAAGTAGGAAATCTTTATACTAAGAATTGAGAGTTTTTCTAAATACACTATTTCAAGAATATTCTTCTCTAAGAGCATCCACATCATCAAAGTCATTTCTAAGCATGTCCACACTTTCATGACAATTGTTCCAAAAAGTTGATACCCTACTCTAATCATTTGTCAGTTGCTCATATATATTATTAAAAAAAGAGAAAAATTATATAAACCTAGGAAGACAAAAAAACTGACCCAACCAATCCAAGTGGATCCACCCTGGCGGATTATACATCAAAAAAAGATCAACAAAGTGGATTCAACCTTAATTAATTCTAACAAACGAATACCATTAACGATGGACGTTTGTGATGACCAAGCGGATCTATAATTTGGCAAATTTATCGATCGCAACACAAAATCAGATCACATACCATCAACTCACTGGAACAACGGCAACAAGCATTAACGACTCTTTCGAGTCCACACAGTCTCATGTCAATCAAGGATTAATGGGATACAAAACACAAACATATTCTTAAGAGTGAGGAGTAGATTCGACCGCCAACACGGTAATTAACAAATATACATGAACCAACTGTTTACTGCTATGATCAACATCAAATTATCAGTCATTTATGGCCCAACACAGTACCACAACCACCTCCAAACAAAGGGAGGAGACGACGGATTTGAATGACCCACTATAACCAATCCACACGGTGGCGAAAAAGGTCCAAAACTGTGGCCAAATAGAGGATAAAGAACGGACCCTTTCGGGTTTCAACCAAAACAACGCAGGGTCTGCCATTGAGAAGCCAACACACATAACCAAACAAGATCGCCAATGACAACCAACTTTTTGCGAACACCAACAACTCAACAACTATCACCCGTAGCAGATGTGGCACTGGTTGAATCGGAAACCAACGATGTAGATTGCCGTGAGAATCGAAAAAAGGGTGGTGCGGAGGGACGGCACCACTCATCGCACCACGTTGCATGCTGGTACATCGTGAATGATGAAGGTTTAGAAGAAGAAGAAAAAAAGGTGAGGCGGCGGAAGATTTCTAAAGAGAGGGCAGAGCCATAATGGTAAATTATAACAGAGGTAATCATACCTCTTATTATTTAGATATATTTTTAAGAATATAGTAATTATTTATAGTATTTTTATATTTTAAGCATAGTTGTACTTTTTTCCCACTATTTTATCACTCTCACAAAAATAACTATATCTTTATAAAATTTAACTTTTTTTGTCCCAATAAACGGTGATTTATATATCTAAAAAAGTAAAAAAATAAAATAATATCTAAAAAAACTTATTTATATGTAAACCTCATTAAAAAAATTTAAATAAAAGGGGAAATTACATTGACCTCCCTTGAGGTTTAGCTAAACAACACAAACACCCCCTCTATTTTGTCAAAAAACACCTACCTCCCCTCAAGTTAACACTGTTAAAGGACAATTAGTGAGAAAATAGATTTATACACTTTTGACTCTTAAATTCTTAGACTTGTGCCCTAGCTTTTTGCATTTTTTCCATGAATTCCTTGAACTGGCATTCTTTAATTTACCTCTGAATTTCTCAGGTCTCTCTTTGTTAAGTTTTCTTTTCATGTTAATCGGTATTTTTTTCACTTTTGTATACTGTGTTAACAAGTTTCTTTTCTTGTTAATCAGAATTTCCGTGATTACTTTGGGCGAACCTTCATAATTCCATTGCTATTTTTTTTACTAGCATTAGATAGGTGCTGCCATGTTTGAAAACTGTCAATTGTTCTTCTGTCATGTGCTTACATCAAGATAGCAACTAATTGGTTAAAATTGCATCCCAAAAATTCCAACAGATGCCAATTCCATATTGACAATCTATTTTCCTCTCAAAAAATAAATTGAAATACAGAAACACAAAAGGTAGAAAAAAAAGAGAATTTAGTATGTGGAGTAATAAAGAAAACAATCAACACTAATTATTTAAAAAAAGGAGCCTAATAGTGGTAGTATACAAGAGAGGTGTTTTTCACACTAAAAATTAAGTAGGAGAGGTTTGCGTTTGATTATAAAATAGAGGGGGTGTGACTGACATTTTAACCAACTTCAAGGGAGGTAAGTGCACATAAATAAATCTAAAGTGCCTTTACGGCAAACTGTGACTGACAACATTCTCGTCCTCAAGTTACCTGTTCTCACTTCAATGTTGGAGGTTGTTTTTATTGCGATGGTTTCTTTTTTTTTTTAAAGGTTTAAGAGTAACAGGCCTATATTTTCTGCCAACAATTTGAACTTTGTTAGATTTTTGCAATGAACATATCTTGTTTTCTGCTAATTACCTTCTCATGACTTCTTGGTTGCGGATTGATTGCCCGTTTTTTTTGTTATTTTGTCTGTCTAAATTTAAGGTTATAAATACTTCTGTTTTGATTATCTAGTTTAATCCATCATAATGTTTTTCAGTCTCATAAACCATTTAAAATTTGAATGTGATTACATTTTTCAATTTACTCAGCAAAACAAAATGTCTATTCTGGAATGTGACTGGATTGAAATTATTTTTACATATAATTCTAAAATTTGTATATAATACTATGGCTTTCTTATGTGTTATCTATTGATTGGATCTGAATTGATGTTCTTCAATGGAGTTTGTGGCATGAAGAGTTAAATGCAGTTTTTTGATGTTGATAATGCTGTTTTTTCCATACCCAATGATTTTGATGTTGATAATGCTGTTTTTTCCTTCAATCGAATGCTCCAAATGCGTCATACTCCATCCATTGTTGAATTCACCAAGATCTTAACTTCCCTTGTTAAGACTAAAAACCACTACCCCACTGTTCTTTCCCTTTCCAGACAGATGGAATCCAAGGAATTAAG
>Ga0315914_1008744_pt1 | contig 13348 bp, 9 predicted proteins | sample MpolenodulesMG_FD_203920 | JGI IMG/M metagenome (GOLD analysis project Ga0315914, IMG submission 203920) | Medicago polymorpha root nodule microbial communities from Los Angeles, California, United States - elongated nodules | ecosystem: Host-associated > Plants > Roots > Nodule | place: USA...
CAAAATAGATAAGTAAACGCAACTTTAAAATCTAATGGTGTAAACATGTTAACTGTATGCTTACAAAACTAGGTACTCGAAATTGTTCCCTAACAATGTGTTGCTATCCTCGAATAAGCCCCAAGATCAGCTAATAGATTTCTCAAAGAATTGCAATAGACTTAGTTAACAGAAGTTGACTTCCCTAACATAAAACTAACCATCCTAACAGCTTATTCAAAACAGCTTTAAAATAAGTTGTTTTTATTAAACAAGTTGTTTTGAATAAGCTGTTTTTTAAAATAAGTTATTTTAAAATAAGCTGTTTTGAATAAGCTTTTTTTAAATTTAAAATAAGCTATTTTTAAAATAGTTATGGTTAATGGTTCGGTTCGGATAATTGTGGTTATTAACGGTTCAGTTCGGTTAGTGAACTGTTATCAAAATAATGGTTCGGTTCGAGAATTGGTTAAATAATTCAGTTAATTTTGATACGGTTCGGTTCGATTAACCGGTTCAATTTGATTTTTGGTTATTTTTGCCTGGCCCTAATTTCGACAATGCTTTCACACCCTTATTTTTCAGATGTGTAAGTGTGCTACTAATCATGATTTTAGCCCTGTAGCAAATCCCATAGTTCCTATTAATCAATATCAACGTCAAGTTCGAACTGTAACTCGTTCTTCGTCATTAGTGTAGGTCTTTTTGTGCACTTGACAATGTCGAGGTATGGTCGTTGTGTTTACACGTGGGATGGGCCCAAATTATTTGCATCTTTAGCCTAGCCCACAATCAAGCAATTATCATTCTTCAAAATTAAAGCAATTATCTCAAAGTTTAATTCAATAAGGGTCGTTAGGACTTAGGATTGATATATTTTTTAGTTTAAAAAAAAATAGTGTATGCAAATAAATAAATTTTTATTTTAATTTATAAATTATCAATAACGTAAATTCTATCTCTATCTACCGTTTTTTCATAAATTAATTTAACAAGTTTATGAATAAGTCATTAAAACTTATTTATTTGCATAAGCTCAAGAATAAGTCAATCTAAAAGAGTCTTTTGTTCACACTAGAAAAAAAAAAGAATTACATGAGTCCCTAATTTTCTTACTTCAAATTGGTCCTTATTTTTGTATTTTGAAATTGGTTTCTTAACTTTTTAAAACTTCATAAAAGTTGCACGACAAAATATAAGAATGAACACTTTTTTGAGGAATGCTAAGGAAACTTTTTTTAACACTTTCAATAACACACATTCTTTTATTGCATGCATTCAACTTAAATCCCATCACTTTATGTGAAAACCATTTATAAAGTGTGTAACCAATATTAATTTAACTGAATAAGAGAGCGAGTATTAAAGAGTGTTCATTGCATTACTCTACTTTTATTTACTTTATCCAAAGAAAAAAAGAAAAGAAAAGAAATATGTGTCACCTCTCTTGTATATCCAACAACTTATCGTTCAATTGTGAATCACCCCATCATCTATGTTCGTTGTTATCACCAAGATAACATACCTCATGTCTAGACGACTTTTAATACAAGGGTCCAATATTCACTCTTGTACCACCAAGTCAAATTAGGGATCTAATACACTCATCTTTGGGAGCCTATGAGAGTGTCGGTGACAACAATCGATCAATGCTCAAGGACCGTACGAGAGCAATCCTACGTTTTCAATCTAAACATAAGACAAATATGTCGCTTCTTTTATGTATATTCAACATTTAGTTTATTCATAATCAAACTGAGACTACTCCATACATTATTCTTCCAATTTGCTCCAAGTTGGTGGCTCAAGGTTTAAACTACCCGCAAGGATGATATCATCGAGGTTGGCACTACGATTGAGAATTATAGGCAAACAAACGAAAACAAAAATTATATTAAGTAGGAGGGAGGCAAATGGGATTTGCTCACACTTTAGTCAAGTGTGCTACATTTATAGCTACCTTTTCACTATTTTTCAACATGCATTGAATCTTTTATGATGAATGAAATAAAGTAGTTGCATTGTAGCAGTATAAAAAAAAATTAACCAGTGTCCGAAGGACAATCGTTAATCATCTAAAATAAGTAAGTTTTAATGAAAAAGTTGTATAATCATCACTTTATGAAAAGTAACATTTTATATTTTTAAGATAAAATTTTTATCTGTAGATTCCTTAACCATTATCTTGAAGGCACTCGTTAGCAAGACCCTAAATATTTGAATCTTTATAATTTGAATCTTTTACTGGCTTGTTGGAGCCCTTTTTTTTAACGATGACATGAAGTATGACATTTACAACACAAATATTTCCTACAAACTCGAAAACCCATTGATTGATGTAATTGAAATAGTTTGTACATTTTACTATATATCTAATCTAAGAAAATACATTTCATACCAAACAAACTTATTTATAAAAATTAATAAAAATCACATACATGGCAAGAACATATTTATTATCTATTGAAGGAATATCTATTATTTGAACAACCATTTTATGAAATAACTAAAATATACAAAATAAAACATGAAAGTTATCATAAAAGTTGTCACAAAACAATTGTTTAAATATTATTTCTCTATCTATAGAGCCATGAACATGAAATCTGAATAGTATCTATCATATTCAATATAGAGAGAATTAAATTAATGCATGTTTAAGAAATTAAAATGAAAAGCATAATAAGCTATATATATAATGATAGAGGTTGAAAATGAAACTCACTAGCTAACTAGGATGACTCCAACTTGAAAATGCTTATCGAATAAGATAGATAGAATGCAATGTATGAGAATTGTTGTAGTAAGAAGATAGCAAAGGAAGGAAAACGTCAAAAACGAATCAATCAAAATATTGTAGTTAGGGTATGCTCCAAACATGGCACTAGCTAAATATGTGAGTTGATTGCACGTGAAGTATATACTTTATAGTAACATCAGAGATATGACATTTTGCCAGTGGTCAAAGGGACCCACAAAATATAGGGAGTAAGATAAAAAAATGAAAAGAATGAAAGGCACACGTGCAAGTACTGACAGAGCCATTCGTGCGGGCAAGTGGGTAAAGATACATTGGTAAGTGTGAGAGATGAGAGGACAGGTAGTAAGATGAAGGCAGACCTCGTGTTTCGTAGCTGACTTTAATTTATCTTTCGTTTTTGGGACACCTCAAATTTGCTCCCGACTGAATGGTAATTTCTGATCGGATCGTAAGATCATCCACGACTGAGACACTCATTTTTTAGTATTTAATGCATTAAAAATTTTAGCATTTGATTTTATTTAAAGAATAATTTTTAAATTGAAATTTTTTCAAAAGTGTTCTGAACATTGTTTAACAAGACTCTTGTTCTTTCAACATTTTAAAATTGTTCATCGTAAAAAACACGTGTTAAAGGTTACAATCCAAACAAATTTTACACAAAAATAGTGGACTGAAGTTAGTCCATCTTAAACTTTTAATACTTGGTATCTATTAGATTATTAAACTTTTAACACGTGTTGAGGTCTTGTCAGATTTAAGGTCTCCCTTAGAGTATCTACAATGGAGACACTCACTTTTTGGTACTTAAATGGATGTTACGTGTACACATCACTCATTTATAATTTTTTAATAGTAGTATCTAATAAGTACTCAATCCTTCTAACCCAACATTTCACACAAATTTTTTAAATGGAACCCATAAATCAACTATCAATAATTTTATATAATTATATTTCAATTTTTTAATATTTAAAAAGTATATATTTCAACTATCAATAATTATATAGATTTTTTTTTAAATGGAACACATAAATCAACTATCAATAAATGGAAATGTTTATTTCTAACGCATTATATTTCAATTTCTAATGCGTTGATAAAAAAATTATATTTAAAATCTTTAAAAGTGTTCTAGTTACGGTCATTAACATTTCCAAAGAATTCTCCAAAAGAAAAAAAATAAAATTCCGAAGAACAATTATCACTTTAGTCTCATGAGATTGGGATGGGTTTCATTTCTCTGGTTGTACTATGCGAGGATGAAATCATGAAAATAAAGCACTTGAGATTAGGAAACCCATACTTTTTTGTTTCTCAAACTAACTTGTCGAGTGCTTTGGACCATGACTTTTTGCAGTTATATTTTGTTGTATTAGTGCAACCAGGACAATTGTGATAAAATGATTATTATCAAACAATTTAAATTTTAAATTTTGATATTTATTTATATTTTAAATCAAAGTCTCGATCCAACTTTTTAATGTTGACACTCTAAGCTATCACATTTATGTTGTTCTCCTTTAAGATATTAAGGACCTGCTTGGTAACCGCAACTTCACTCTCCATCATACTTTAAGAGAGGAAAATCAATGTGCTGACGACTATATGGCTAAAATGGGAGCTTCATCTGAAGATGTTTTCATCCTGCACTCTTCTCCTCCTGTTGCCCTTCTCCCTTTATTGAAGATCGACGCGTCAGGCACCTTCTTCGCTAGGCCCTAGCTTCTTCCCCTTTTTGTTGTTTCTTTCTTTCTTTCTTTTTTTTTTTTTTTCTTTCCTGTTTTGCTGTTTGTTTCTGCTCTTAGTTTTTGCTTCTGTAACCATAAAAAAAATGTGAATGCGATAAAATCATGTTTATAAGGAATTCGATTTACTAGCTATTTGTACGATAATTTATTAAGGATAATTTTGTAAACTAACTGATAATATCACTTTTAAATACAAAATCAATTACATTCTTAATACTTGTGAAATTGTTAAAATAACTTATAATAAGATTGCCATAAATAATATTCCTACTCATATTAATTTGGATTTCCTATGATTGATTTTTTAATGGAAAATGCTAACTTGTGCCCTTAGAGCACAAGATAAATATCTTAAAATAGAATTAAATAATAAATATTGTATTGAAAAGATAGGTTTTTAAAATTTTAAGGTTATGAATACACAATTTCTAAAGTTAAATTTCTACATTTAGTTTTTTATCTTGTGCCCTTAGGGCATAAGTTAACAAGACCCTTTTTTAATTTGTTTGATTTAAAAGATTAATAAATTTCTTTAAATTTTTTGAGGCGTTCAAAAAAAAGATTAATAAATGAAAATAATGTGAGTTACAATGTTTGATTGAACTCCAAATTATTAAGGCCCCTTTTCCCTGTGATCTGGAGGGTGAACATAAAAAAAATGAATTTGATATTTGATTAATTTTAAAAAAATGATTGTCTTTTATATAATTAGTGACATATTTATAAAAAAAACTATTGTTCTAAAATTAGTGTCACTTTTGATTTTTAGTGTGATACTAATACCTTCTTTTCAATTGTGTCATTTAACTAATATTTTGTGTATCACTATCAAGTTAATATATTTCATCTTGGTTAGGCCGTGGGTTATACAGGAGTGGTTGGAGATGGAGAAGAAGACCATTTACTTGGGAAGATGAATTGTTGGCGGAGTGTGCGTTGCTGCTTGATAATGTTTTTTTTTTGGAGGATAATGTTATAGACAAATTGATCTAGAAACATGACTCTGCTAAGGGGTACTCTCTAAAAAGGGTTTATCATGTTCTCATGTCTAATGATCAACTTCATATGGATACTCATTCAGGTTTAATTTGAAATAAAGTTGTGTCTCTCAAAGTATCTCTCTTCGCGTGAAAATTAATTAACAACAAGATTTCTACAAATACAAAGGTTAATTTAATTTGTTGAGGAGTGACACTTTCTGACTCGTTATGTGTTGGAGGTTGCAGCCAAGAGGAAACAATTAATGATCTCTTTATGGATTGTGAATTCTTTAGTGGTACTTGGCGGCTAGTTCTTGGTTTGTTGGGTGTTTCTACCTTTGCTCCACCAGATAACGGTTCTCATGCTCTTTAGTTTGGTGGCACACATATCTTCAGGAAGGATATTCGGTTCAACTTTCACGTGATTTGATCGGCCTGCATCTGGGTCATTTGAAAAGAGCGCAATTGTAGATTTTCTTTGCAATAAGCAAGTCTCCCAGGATCAACTTCTTGATCGCATCAAGCTCCATTCTTGATGGTGGTTAAAAGCTTACAAATCAGGTTATGTTTACGATTTGAAATCCTGATGGTCCAATCTGTCACTTTGTTTTGATTATGCTAATATATAACGCCGGATTTTGGACGATTTATTCGGTGTATATTGATACTTTGTTTCCTTACCTATTAGGCACTTCTTGTGCTTTATAGGTTTTTATATTTAATATATTGTTCTTTTGGCTTCTTAAAAAAAAAATCTTTCATCTTATATTTATGGTCCCTCATTTAAAGTTTTACGGATCCATCTTTCAATGTATTTGGCTTAGTTTTTTGGACCAAAAATATATTTAACTTTTTAAATAAATTTCACTTATATTTTATCACTCCCTCAAAAAAAAAAACTTATATTTCATTGCGGAAAGTGTACAACTTTTTGTATAATTTCCTTTTATTTGATTATACAAAATTAAAGAAAAAATTTGAGGGATACATATTTTTTTTTCTGAAAGAGAGGGATACATATTATTAAAATGCATATTATCCTCGATGATTCTGTACTTGCAAATAATTTTGTGGAAACATGATAAAAAGACGTGGTCCTTTTAATTTTCTTCTTTAAAGTGGAGACAAGAGCATCTTAGAGACACAAGTGTGATAAAAATCAGCTTTAATTTGTGGAAACTTGATAAGAAGACGTGGTCCTATTAGTTTGAAAAGAAAAAAACGTTTTACTCTTGGGACCTCATAAATTGTTTTCTTAGTAACCAAACAAGCAAAACAAGTTCATAAATTTTCGAAATGTACATGTCCTTGTAGACAGTTTTTTTCACCTTCTTCACATTCATTAATTTTGATAGAGAGAAAAAAAAAAAATGTCGGCAACTGCATAAAAAGGATCCTACATAGCTAGTAAATGTAATTTCCAGATTGAGTAAAACATATCATCAGTGTAAGTCATCTTCTCAACTAGGTTTATGCCCCCTGTTAGTTTTTTCTTTTATGCAAAAAAGTGTAAAAGATATCGTAAGTGTAAGTCATCTCAACTAAGTTGACACTATACACATTAATAGGTTTTTGCGGCACCAATATATTGAATAACTAGACTATTACCCGTGCGATGCACGGGTCATTCATACATTAAATATTAACGAAAAATTGAAAGATATATCACAGAGATAAAATACTTGATAAATACGAACTACATTGAAATCCAAATTAAAATTGTCTCATGTATACACAACCAAAATGATACGATGTCATACATTGCAAAATATTTCATAATATACCACGTTTGAAGTCACATTAGTGTTTTCACCATCTTTATCGGTTATCAGTATTTTCAATTCATCTCTTGAAGTAACTCTTGAAATTGCCACATATAGCCGACGATGAGAAATACAGGTGATGGCAAATAAATCCCAACATTTTCAACTGACTGCCCTTGACTCTTATTAATAGTCATTGCAAAAGAAACAACTAAAGGAAACCATCTGCGTTGAAACTTGAAAGGAATTTTAACATCAGAAGGTGTGAGAGATAATCTGGGTATTAAAACTTTCTCACCAACATTACTTTCAGATATCATCTTCCCTTCGAGAACAAAGCTTCCCATCCTCGTTATGATTAGTCTTGTTCCATTATATAATCCTAATTTTTTTTATCAATATTCCTCAATAACATCACTGACACACCAACCTTTAATCTCAACTTGTGATTTGGAAGACCCAAAGCATTGATTGTGTTGAGAAATTCGGAAGTGTGGACATCACTAACAACATCAACATTCGGGTTTCGTGAATAGGGTGTATCATAGCTCAAATAGATTTTCTCTTCACCGGGCAACAAATCTGGCATGTAGTTGTTTATTTGATCAATTATAGAATTTTTAGGGTGCCAAAATGACTCTATTTCAAAAATAAGAAATATCATTCATGCTCTAAAATAGATTTGGATAAGTGCTCTCCACAATAGATACAAGAGGATCACCTGAATTCGGTAGAAGTAGATCAGGTGGAATATCAACTGTTATATCCACGTCTTTTGATTGCCCAATTTTTCCATCACCAATTGCCAAAACCCACTCCAAGAACAATCTTCATTCTTCAATATCATTGTCTGATGTACCACTTAAAAGTCTCATATTTTTAGTTAGTGTGAAAACTTCACAATAATTCCAAAGACGTGAAGAATTAATCGTGGTGTTTACAATTTCCGGCGTTTACAATCGTGGAGTTTTTATTCCACACTCATCAATTGACACCACAGAGGTAGTCTTCTTGCCCAATGTCAAAGAACAAAATGACCATAGATTATCATCTGCAGAATGAAACTGACAAGTTAATCTAACATTAAAACTACTATGTATAAGTTTTTAAATATATGATGATTAAGTGTGTTACCAAAAACCCAAATGTGACGTCATGTTTAGTTAAGTCTTTCTCATAATTGATTTGAAAATTCATATCGTCATGATGAAAAGACAGAATTTCGATTGTGATTGGGACTCCATCATAGACAAATGGAGGAACAATTGATTTCTCAATTTCAAACTTCATAGGAGGAAGAAAATACAGAGGATCCACAACATGACCCAACCTATTAACAACATTAATACCAAACTGACCCAATCCTATAAACACCATTATCACCCACCCACCCAAATAAACATTGTAAAAATCATGAATCGCATTAAAGCCAACAGTTAAGTATACATTCTTGTTAATCATTTCCACCAACACCTTAAATTGGTTGTTGTTCGGATCGACCAAAGAAGCGAAATGGCCAAGTTGCTCACCAAAATCAGTGGACAAACATCCTAGGTAACATGACACCGCCCTGCATTATTTTAAGAGAATTACAAAGAGTTAACAAAGTGGAGTTTTTTATTTGTGAGAAATTTGTAACCATTTTGGTGAGTAGAAAGATATTGAAGCATACTCAAATCCCTAACGTGAAACTCAATGCAAATCGTTCTGTATTGAAATCTTAGTTCATTCACAATTTTTTCCAACTCAGTGATTGGGTTTGGATCCAGTGGAGTTGTGCATAAAACAAAAAATATCTGATTAGAACAAACTGATTAGAATAAACTTTATGAAAAATCAAGTAAGAATAGATGTACCTCTCAAGCAATGCAATGTCAATAAGCTCTCAACATCAAGTCCGACCATCAGTTCAAAGTTTGAATGAATGGATGATTGTTGCAGGCAAAGAACACATGGGCACACCACTATTTATATAGGGATCATGGGCAGAAGGAATTTGAACCATGCTGACATGTGTACACAATTAGATTGGGGAGTTGTAGAGTCTTTTTGGGGAATACAAAATCACTTGCTGCATGGAAGATCATATTAACTGCACATGTTTAGCAGATAGTTGGAAGCCAGGGGCGAATTAAATGCAAGCTTGGGAGGAAAAAACTGAAGGCAATTAGGGTTGAGGTCCAGCGTGACATATTTTTCGTTTATAATAAGGGATAAAAATGAGAGACTGAACAAGATACGCAAGACCAAACCAGAACCCGCGAAAAGTATTTAAATCTAAGAGGAATGCCAGCAACACACATTTTAACATACACATTTCAACACACTCTTTTTGATTGGTTAAAATTCACACGAGTCTCACTAAGTCATGTGGGTGCCAGATAAATTTGGTGGGTCCCATGTGAATTTTAACCAATCAAAGAGAGTGTGTTGAAAAGTTTGTGTTAAAATGTGTGTTCCTAACATTTCTCAAATGATTTTTCTTCTTACAATCCTTTTTTTAAAGTACATTTAAATAATCGTGTTGTTGATGAAAGACTTTTACACTATGTTTTGTTCCAAAGAAAAATTGTGAAGAGAGAAATAGGTGAGAGAGAATATGAGGAGAGAAAGATGTGAGAAATATAGTAGATTTTGGATATTGTTTGTTATAAGAGAAAGATGAAAGAAACAGAAGAGAAAGAAGTGTTGACTAGTTACGAAAGTACCAAAATATCCATGCATTTGGAAGGCTTCTACCAAAAATTGAATTGTATTTATTAATTCGTTAATATTAATTCAAATAATTACTAAAATTAGTAGTAGTATTTAAAGTAAATAGATTATTTGAATTATTTATTTTGTTTTGATTTAAAACATCTGCCATAATATTTTTTTTAACGTAACATGCCTATAAATTATATGAAAGGCAATATTAGAAAAAAGGTGGGTAATTATGGAAATAAATTGGATATCTTCCTTTCTTCGCAGATTTAAGGTGATTCAAAAAGTGGGTGGGGCTTACGAGTTTTGGTCTCTCTTCAACATTTCTCTCGTGCTCCAAACTAGATAAATAATATCTCTCTTCGCTATCTCTCTCTTCGGTCTCTCTCTCTCGCTTCAACTTCTTGCCTACCAAACAAACCGTCAGGTCTGATATCTAAGAAAGAAAATGAATTTGATAAAGGGAGAAATTTTGTCCTTAATGGATCAAATAAAGTCCTAAGGAAGGAAAAATTAAGCTAAAGACCATAAACAAACGCTTGATGGGAGATAACTTGTGGTGTTGCATACCTTACATAATGATGTGTTGCGCATTTTGAAATTACGCTGCTTGAATTATACCTCTGCTCCAAAGAACTCAGAATTCAGATTGAAGCTCTTGCGAGTATATGTAACCTACAAAAGTGGGCTCATTGCAATTCAGATACTGATTTTAAAGACGTCATTGCTAAAGCTACTTCAAAATTTGGTGACTTCTATAAAAGAGGGAGCTTATTAACATTTTTGTATCATCAATAACAGGTTAGTCCACTTATTTTTTAATCATAGTTTAAATGAAGACTATATTTGAAACAAAAGTATCATCCCAAAATCCTGTGTGTATGTATGTATGTATGTATGATGACCTGACAAAAATGCAATTTCATGATAAATATGGATGGATAATGACTTGACAAAAATGCAATTTCATGATAAATACGGTTACAAAACGATTCATAATTGAACTTATGCAAGTTCGTTTTTAGGTTGCTGAAATTTCTTCTGATCTTTATAGTTTTCTGAAATTTAGGTTGTTGTTTTTGCTCGTTGCGCTCTACTCAAGTTTCCTTTTCTTCAATCATGTGAACCATATCGTGGGTTTATTAGATCTTGGATTTTCAAAGCTGAAATCCATGATCCCTTACAAGGAGTTTATTGTTGAAAATATTGAGTGTTTATCTCCTAAGGCGCATGTTAAAGTTGATAATTTTGTTGAAAATGGAGGAAGAAAGATAGGAAGAACCAATATTTTTAAATTTGAATTTTTTGTCTTTTGGTTTTTTTTTTTTATTTTGGTCCATCTACAAATTTTATTTTTTGGTTTTGGTCCCTCTATGAATTTTGCTTTTTGGTCACTCTCACTGTGTGACTCATCATCCACTTTGTCAAATCAGCGTCAAATGTCACGTCATCCTCTGTTTGCCACGTATACGTTTTGTAACGGATGATGACGACAAGGACTAAAATCAAAATGTTTATAACTTACATGAATTGTTTTAAGAAAAAAAAATACAGAGATGAAAACTAAAAACACGCGAACTTACCTGAACATTTTACATATCTAAGCCTTCATATTATTATCAATAAACAAGACAAAGTCATAAAAATCTACCTAGCTCAAATTTCAAGAACCCAACCAATTCTACAATAGTGACTTGAAACCCGTTTTACTAATTATAACCCAACCTCATCAAAATCTTATGAACTAACCGAGTTTGATAACACATGCTTGTGACTTAAGTAGAGACATTAAAATGTAGAAAGAGGTTCTCAATCTTTGATGTATGCCAAAATATCTTATGAAGCAACTCCTAAACTAATAATACAACCATAGTAAAAGAAAATGAAAGGGAAATAACCTTCTAGAACTATGGGGTAGGAGATAGATGTGGTGGATGCATGGTGTTATTCTTCTTCTTAAATATTTTCCCCACCATTAAAACTATCACTAGCAGTGTAACTTTTTTTACTATCCATAGTAAAATATCAAAGTACAAATCCAAGTTAAATAAAACAGAGCTAAGAATTGGTGTCAGAATATAATACCAAAATACCAACATATTAATTTCTTCTTACATATCCTTCTTCCCTTTTAGATTCTCTCTCAATACCCCCCGTGTGCTCCCTCACTTCTCCCCTTCCATTAATTTCCTTCCTCGAAACCATCACCTCTCTACCCCCCCCCCCCCCTCTCTCTCTCTCTCTTTTTTATCATATATTTATATATACCAACATAACATTCACATATAGTACAACACAAGTTACTACAACTTTCTCATGGCAACTATACTCTTCTTTGTTATCATCTTCACCATCCTTTTTCTCATTCACCGGAGAACTCACCGGCGGCGATACAAACTCCCGCCGGGGAGTCTCGGACTACCCTTTGTAGGGGAAACTATGCAACTAATATCAGCTTACAAAACCGATAACCCAGAACCATTCATAGACCAGAGAGTGAACCGGTACGGTTCAATCTTCACAACTCATGTATTCGGCGAACCAACTGTTTTTTCAGCTGACCCGGAAACGAACCGGTTCATTTTAATGAATGAAGGGAAACTTTTTGAATGTAGTTACCCCGGTTCAATATCGAACCTTTTGGGAAAACACTCTTTGCTTCTTATGAAAGGTTCACTTCATAAGAGAATGCATTCACTTACTATGAGTTTTGCTAACTCGTCTATTATTAAGGATCATCTTCTTCTTGATATTGATCGGCTTATTCGGCTTAATTTGGATTCTTGGTCCGACCGGGTTTTACTCATGGAGGAAGCCAAGAAGGTTAGCTACTTGGTTTTTTTTACCATGTTTTTAGAAAATATTTTTTTTATTATAATTTGGTGCTGTTGCAATAAAACTTAAGTGATTATTGTACAAGTGTTTATTCTATACTAGTGGTAATAAAACTTAAGTGATTATTGTATAAGTGTTTGCATATATAAAAGATTTGATCGAAAAAGTCAAAATAAATTCAAACTTCCCTAAAAAAAAAATTCAAACTATTTTTATATGAACGATACTTATTTTTATAAGTTATCCTAAAGATGTTATGAAAATCAGCTTAAATCATATTATAGACATTTTAACAGTTGTTCATGTTCTTTCAAAAAATAAAGACGTGTTGTTCATGTAAACTTTTTAGCTCAAACTCACTCTCATCATGTCTCATGTTAAGTGAACTCATATAAAATAGAGAAATGGTAACTTGTGTTCTTGAGGTACAAGTTTAGAAATTAAATATGAAAATCACTACTAAAAAAAGTAAAATTAGCGAGGGAAATTAGTGACGGAAAAAATGAAATTCCTCACAAATTCCTTAGTCGCAAAATTTAGTGACGGAATTAGAGAGGGATTTCACGTTTTCCCTCA
>Ga0315914_1008745_pt1 | contig 13342 bp, 6 predicted proteins | sample MpolenodulesMG_FD_203920 | JGI IMG/M metagenome (GOLD analysis project Ga0315914, IMG submission 203920) | Medicago polymorpha root nodule microbial communities from Los Angeles, California, United States - elongated nodules | ecosystem: Host-associated > Plants > Roots > Nodule | place: USA...
GTTTCTTATCCAGTGCTTCAGGGGCACCGATTAACAAAACCTTTAATAGTATATTTTTAATATGAAGAATAATGAAATCTTCTCACTAAAATACTAAACAATATTGCAAAATATCATACTAATATTTTTTCTCACCTAAACTGAAATCCTCAGAATCAATTTGTTATGTTTTATATGCAAAATAATGATTATTTGATAAAAAAAAAATATAGATAATGAATAGTAGTATATTTGTTACACAAACTCATTTGGGATGGTATTGACTTGGGACTTTGAATTGAAGTGGGCTCCTTCTCAATGTCTTGGGTTCGATTCACCTCAATGCCAATTGAAGTGTGCTCCTTCTCAAAGTCTCGGTTCGATTCACTTCGATGCCAATTTAGATGGGTTGATTTTGTTTCTTAAAAAAAAAGTATATTTTGCAATATTGATAGCTAGAATTTTTTGATAGACCATTGTTTGAAGAAAAATTTAGAGGGACTAATTTTTTATTTTATTTTAGTATTTTTGATGGTGACATTATAAGAATAACTCTATTAAATACAATCAATTTAATACCAAAAATATATTAAAAATTATGAAAACAAACATTGTCATTCTCTATTCTACTTTAGGTAATGGACTTAATTTTTCTTGAAAAATTATCGACAAAAAGCAGAAAATAATTGTTTTTGCCTATTGAGCGCACCTTGATTGGCCCACAGACATCGACATGTATAAGCTCGAGCCACTTCTTGGCTCTTCAGCTTGACTCCTTTAAAAAATGTGCATGTAATTGTTTTCCAAGCAAACACCCTACAACCAATCGATTTAGATGGTTAATAGACAAAAGACCTCTCAACATATCTTGTTTTAGAATCAAACTCAAGCCTCCAAAATTTAAGTGTCCAAATTGAATATGCTAATTCCATGATGCATCGTTGTATCAAGCTTTGAGATATTTTGCCACATTGTTTTGGATATTCAACAAGAACACCATGTTTCACGACTTTGGGACCTTGATAATGAGATTATTTCTCTCATCCTTGATGGAGAGACTTTAATCTTTCAAATGAATATTATAGTCATTTTTTAATCGTTGTCTCATGCCCAAAATATTTTTCTTCATATTTAGAACATAGTAGAAATTTGAAATAAATTGATGTCTTCCATCTTTCTAGTGAACTAAGGTATTGCCTTTGTCGTTCACTAGAATCTTGGAATCGTCGCTAAGTGAGATATTGCCACTTAGTGATTCATCAAGCTCCACAAACCATGTTCTTTTTTCCACACATACGATTACTTGCACCATTGTAAAGATACCATGAATTTTCTTTGTTGCCTTTGTTACTTCTACGTGCTAACAACATTATTTCAAACTTCTCATCCTTTTCTTCCACATAGTTGGTCTCCTCCTCTACTTTATTCCTGAAAAAATCTATATTTCGAGGCATAGTGGCCAAACTTTTGACAATTATGGCATTGAGTTTGAGATTTGTACCTTGTGTTTGAGTATCCTCTACCACATCCTCTTGTTGAGGTCTCCCCTTTCTCGTAATTGTTGACAGTGAAAATTGAAACTCGTCATATGCTGCTACATCCAAATTGTCCTCGAATACAACTTCGACCTCGGCCTCTACATTGAAGTCTCCAAAGATGGGTCTTTAATAATTGCTCAGTTATTTATGTTGCAGTGCAACTTAAATTGCATAGGTGGAGTTCATTTAGTTGAGATCATTGGAGACTATCATTTGAATTTGTTTGATATGGTTATGCCGGCAGAGATGGCAATGGGTGCCATTTGGACAAGGTACTATATTGCACATCTCCATACCTGCGTTTATAAAAAATCCTTGTACCCGAACTCGTACCCTCGTGGGAAACAAGTTTTGCGCCCACACTCGCACCTATTACCTGTACTTTAATAACAAAAAGACAATACATAACAAAAAAAAACATCACAACGTAATTAAAATATGATCTAAAATATTTTTAATCAACTTATAATATATTATACGACATAATATTTTAGCCAAATAAAAAACATCAAAAGTGTAAAAAAAAAAACAAATACATATTATAATAAATATCAAAGACTTACGATTAATTAACTAATTTTAGTATTATAAAAATATAATTGTAGTATATATAATGTGCAGGGTGCGGAGCGGGCTGAGCACTAGAGTCCCCTACCCGCGCCTCATACCCGTTCAAATCTACGGGTATTTAATAAGCCCAAACTCAAACCTAACAATGTGGGTATTTACATGTCTATTGTGAATATTTTTTGCGGGTGTCCATTAGACTTTTGGTCTAATTACCATCCATATTCGCCAGGAATATGCAGTCTTTAGTTTAGCTATAATCCTTTGGATTGATTCAATCATGTTTCAATATTTGTATGACTATTTCTTTTCTCACCCTATGAGTTTCTCACGCGCCCTCTGCAATTCGGATTTTATTATCCGAACTGCATAAAAACTCCATAAAACCACCAAAAACACGTTGAAACATTTCAGATTTTAAAATTCGAATAGGGCACATGAGAACCTCATAGAATCGAAAAGTAATGGCATATTTGTATCAGGTTTTAGGGGTTCAAAGTGCCTTGGGCCTTTGCTCTAACTTTGTTGTATTCGTTGTTGTACCAGCCTGTGACTTATGTTAGGCGTCTGTTATGCCTCTATGTTTAATATAGTATTTTTTCCTTGGCTTTTAAAAAAAAAAAAATCTCTATACCACTCTACTACTTCTATTTTTCTCTAAAATTTTCTTTGAACTACCTCACTTAAACCAAAATGGGTCTAACACTTGATTAATCCTATAACCAAATCAAGTTTATAATCTAAGACCATTTCCTCGACTAACTTTCAAGTTCTACAACAAAATATAAGAATTTTTATTTAAACTGATATATAAACAAAACGTCCAACCAATTTTTTTATAATATGCATATAACTTGGCTTGTTTTCTTTAACTTGTAGCAAGCAACAATAGTTTGACCTTGGTTTCTAAGTCCAAATTCGCATGCTCTTCATTGTCTCTACTCTCTTGCGAAATCTTCAGTTGGTAAGTGGAAAACTGATTAAATATATCAGTGACAATCAATAAATGGATCAGCTGAAAACAAGGTCAACAATATGTGCAGCATTTCAGTTAATGCTTTTCTTTGTTCAACATTTTTCTTTAGTCCCTACAGGTTTGTCTCTCTCTCTCTACACTACCACAATTTTGGCTTTTAATAGCACAATTTTAATAACACTTATGAATAAATGCTATTAAAATTGCAACTCATAGACCTGTTATAGCACTTTTCAAAAAGCACTAAAAAACATATTAAAAACTAGGTTAGATAGCGCTTTTCTATAAACGCTATTATTTTGGTTTGCAGTAATAGCGCTTTTGAGAAAACGCTATTGTTGGAGGGGGGGTACATAGCGTTTTTAATAAAATAAAAAAGTATTCCAAACTCTATTCCACTATCTCTCCTCACCACTCTACTTCTCTTCAAACCCCTCCCTCACCATCTCAATCCATCTCAATCGTTCTCACTGCCTCACTCACCATCTCAATCCATCTCTCCATCAAACTCACGACCGTTGAAGAAGCGATTGTTAGTGCTGCTTATAGCGTTTGATGTATAAGCACAACCTTCCCACACACACCCTCAGGTAATTCTTCTTCTCAGTAATGACTTCATGGGTTATATTTTCACCCAAACCCTAATATTCATATGAACCCTAAATCTGAATTGGTTATTATTTGTTACAATTACCGTTGCAAATTCCAATTTTTCATGGTTGATTCTTCAAATTTCATGCTCAATTTACAATGATTGAAGTTATGGTGTATGATATTAAGTGTCCTGATATCTTTCAATTAAGGTGAGTTGTAGCCGTACAATGTTTATTGTATTCAACCACATGTCCCTTCTTACAACCTAGATTAGTTGTTGTGTTGATGCTATTAGCTATTCTATTTTCTAGCCCCTTTATTGGTCTCTTCATGAAACAATGTTTTGGGAGTAGCTGTGTCTCTGGTTCACAATGACCTCGTTTTATTTATTTATTAAGTCCTAGAACAGATGAGCATATGGGATACATAAATTTATATCAAAGTATAATTTATTTGTTGATCTACTTCTTCTCAAGAAAACATAAGTTAGCTACCCTTTTGCATTTCCTATTTATTCTAAGGAAAGAAAATTGTATGCTATGGTTGAGCACACCCAGAAGTATGTGTTGAAAATTGTTTTGTATTACCCGTACTTTAGTTTTCTTATTTGTTGCTTCTAATTGGTTTTCTTATTGTTAGTTGCAGCCTCAATTACTTGCTACTGTTAAGTCTATAGCACATATGAATCAGCATGTGGCTCATATGATTATTGTGATAGAGCTACTCACAGATTTGCTCAAGAAGCCTACTGCTGATAGTTGAAGTAGTTGTTGGTTTTGTCGCGTAGAGGACTCCATGCTGAGTATTCCCTTTAACTATATAGTTATCATGTGTTTAGTGTTTTGTAGATATGAACATGCCCTTTTCTATGGTCTTCATTTTGAGTATTTATTATACTTATGAATTCTAGCTTTTATTTTTCTTCAGTGTTCATGAAAACATGGTTAATATAGGTGAATGGGGTATTTAAGACAAAGGTATTGAACTATAAAATTACTAGAAGATATGAGGTGTATATATAGATTTTACTTGGTCAATAAGAAAATTAATGCATGTATAATATACGTGGCACAACTTTAAGGGTTGACCAAGAATTTTACTTAATGGTTTGGCTAGTTAATAGAACAAGTTGTCAAAATATCTCTTGTCTCTATGACTTTTGTTTAAAAAGCTTAAACATTAGATGTCAAATAACTAAGCTTAATCTATAAATAATGAAATTTGAACAGTCAGTTATAGAAAAACTTTCTGATGTCATGGTATTGATATCAGAGAAAACACCTTGTGCAGATGAGGATAAAAATAAAATACTTTCAATGTATGATGACTAACATACAATGAAGAGATGAAAACACATCATATGTCTAGGCTTTGGGTTTATGCGCTGGCAATAGTAGAATGTTTTAGAAATAATAAAGTTAGTAGGTAATCTTGTCTTTGAGATTAAGTAATACAAAATATCATAGAAAAGTAATCATGATTAAATCCTTCATGGTTAAGTAACATCAATAGTAAATGAAAGGTGTTTTGAATATGCAAAACTATCAGAGTGGACATAATTTAATGAGAATATTTAACGAGTGTCTTGTACATAATTTTCAATGCATCAGTTTTGGTTATATCAAATAAGAATCATTATAGTTCATGAATGTCAGAGGTTAATCTACCTTATCCCAACATTGTGATCTAATTTGTCTACTTTTTGTTAACACAAGCATTGACAAGTAACAATCTTTTGATACTTTATTTTTTCTTAGTGTCTTATAATATGGTTACCTCTCAAATAGCAGGGACTAAATATAATGAATCACATTAAATTGTACATGTTTTACGCTACGTTGCCACGTTTATTGAGCTGGAAGGAGAGTGATGGATTTTATACTTATTATGAAGAGAAAAATATCTTAGGGTTTAAGGCTTTGATTCGTTTAGTTTATGGAAAAATAATAATATTAGTCCCGTAAGTGTAACTCAATTGGTAGCTACCAGGGATAATTTGTGCGGGGCCGGGGTTCGAGCCCTGGATTCCCCACTTCTCCACACATAATGTGTGTGAATCTAGCCACTAAGATATTTGACAAAAAAAATATTAAAAAAAAATGGTGGTAAAAACTAAGTTAGTTTGATCCTTTTAAATGAGATGTAAGGTAGGCATAGTTTGATTTCAATAAGAACCATGTATTTTTATTATGATTGCTCTGAGGATTTGTTTTCAGGCCTAAGTATATGAATATTAGTAGAGTTGTTGGTAATCTCTAGTTTAGCCCTATTTTACTTACAAGACTAACCGATGTCAATGTCGTCACACCAAGTATGAATTTTAAGCTGCTTATTTTGCCTCTACTTTCCTCTTTATATGAATCAAAGAAAAAGAAGAAGAAAAGTTTAAAGCCTCTATATTCTTTAGAATATCACTGTACACAATTCAAAGAAGAAGAAAAAAGTTTCTAGCCTCTATATTCTTTAGACTAGTATGTATAACTTTTGTTTATCATGCTTAAAATGTTGTAGGAATCTAGCTAGATATTTTGTGAACTAGCGATAATGCATTCTCCATTTGATTGCTTATTTATTTTAGTTTCCTGCTGATGTTTGTTGTGACCATATTGTTTTGTTATGTTACAGTCTTTCTCTAGGAGAATTGACTGTTTGCTCTAGATTAACTTTTGACGAAAGTAAAGGTAATGGAATAACTACTTTATTCCTATTTGTTCAAGTGAATATATGTATGTAAAACAAACTCTATTCTTGAACTTTGAAATTGCTAACCTATATTTCGATAACCAAAACTTGAAATTGATTTATACTTTTATTTTTTATTTTAGGAACAAGATTTCCAACTTTTGGATTCGAACTTTTCTCAAGCTTCTGATTTTTTCTACCGATTATTTACTGAGCATTTGCATAGACTGTCCTCATCTCTCGTGAATCAGGTTAGTTCACTTTTTATTATGGTAGAGATATAAAATTTGGGCATGTTGGTTATATTATGTGCTAGAAATTGAACAATACAGAATTAAATTGTTGTGTGGTTATAAGTAGTTAAATTGTTGATTATGGATATAAGTACTTATATATTCTGGCCAAGATTGATACACATATTGGGGACCCCCACTAAATCTTGAATGAAGATAAGTATTAATAGGTAAAATGCAATCTATTAGTGAGCCTGTGACAAAATTGATTAAGTATTATGTCTGGTAAATTTGTTGACTTTACTGTGAGTAGTTAATAGAATAAAACATTTGACATTGGGGGGTTGTTAAAGAATATGTATTCTTTATGGAATTTGTTTACTATGTCATGTCCCTTATGGAGAGTTTTTGGATTTGTTGATGCATTGCTGAATTCATTTCGTATACCATGCAATCTTACTTCAGGTTCGTTAGAATGGTTATGGTCAACCAGTTGGGGAAGAAAGCCAAGGTTTTGTCGGTTACATTGGAGTCATCGTTCGTCGGGAGGTTCCAATTTGTATGCAAAATTGGAGAAAAAAAGCCAAGGTTTTATTAGTTACTTTAGGTTTGTCATCATTCATATATACGTATTGTGCACAGACTTTGCAATTTTATGTAAGTGTACATTAGATGTCATTTGTAATTAAGTTTCTTATCAACATATTATTGTTTATTTCTATTAATGGATGACTAGTGTTTATGATAAGTATATTTTTTTTGTCTGGTCTGAATCTTATTTTCACTGTTTTAGTTGTGGATGTAATTTCAAAAAATAAAAAAAAATAGGACTTTTTTTTAGCGCTTTTCTGAAAGCGCTAATAAAGGGGGATAGTTAAGATAGCGCTTTCTAAAAAATGCTAAGAAACATCCGTAGCACAAAAATAAGGTTATATTAGCGCTTTTCTGAAAGCGCTATTGAAACACTGATATTTAATAACGTTTAGAAAGCGCTATTATAGGGGTTCTGACCTATAATAGCGGGGGCTTTCTTAGCAGTTCAAAAGCGCTATTAAACGCTAAAATGAATGCTATTAAAGGGGATATTTTGTAGTAGTGCTATATATATTGATACAAAGGTTTGTATACTTTATTCCATTGTTCTTACAATTGTTAATTAAATGTAATAATACACACCTATTGATTCATACTAATTAAACTCTTGTTGAATCACTATTAGTAATATTTTGTTTCTATACATATATATTATCATACATATATAGAGTGGCCCATATGCACGTGGGCAAGTTGGGAGAAGTTCAAAGTTTTTTCTGCCGACAAATTTATATAAGATCAACCAAGATCAAACAAGTGTTTGGTTGTTGGGTATCCTTCAATCTATTAATTCTGGAATAGAGATCTCTTATACTTCTTTTGCATTTGATTTGCATCATATTATAATGTAGGCAGAAAGACACACCAAAAATAATCAAAGTATTTGATCCATAATACAATGTATAAGGTGGTTAATTATACCCCATTTATGATTCTAATGAGGTGGTTATACCTTACCATTTACATTTTCTTTTTAGTAACTTGACACAAGGTATTAGCTTTGTGTGTTCAGATTTACGGTGAGTTTGAAATATAGAATAAAATTCTCACCGTAGATATAAATATTTATAATTTATTTTATTTTAACTTATAAGGATGTTAACTTTTATTAAACAAAATAGTTCATTAAAACAATCTACAATATATATGAAAATATTTTTAACCTTGGCTATAGAATTTGAATTGTGCAAACATTAATTAGTGGCAAAGTTTGTCAGAAATCAAAGTCCACTGAGACATCAACCAAACACTATTTGAAGGTACATTGTTGAGTACTATTTGATTTGATTAATGTTAAGGAAGTGGTTGAAAAATAACATTGTTCCTAGTATTCTTTATGGTAGAAAGTAGAAACCCAGTCCTCTTAATTATGTCTAGGTATATATTTAATTTTGTACTCCTGCATGAATCCGTGACACACGAGAAATGTGGAAATAAAAGGTAACATTCAAACGTGTGTAAGGGCACTTTACCTACACTATACGACACAACAACAAAATGGTGACTTTTACAAATTAATAGTATGAGAGTTACTTTACAAATTTTTAGTCTTTGCAATGAATAATGGTGTAGACAGTTGACAAAAAAAAGAACACTAAAATTGGCCTTATTTAGGAAAAAATACAGTAATATGTCAAATATGATGAAGTAAGATGTTTCTTCTGCCGCCCCTTCAATTATGTAAAGGGACATAGCTAGTAGTGAACAAAATTTTCAACTGTTTCCTTCAACAAAAAAAAAATTCAACTGTTGTGGCCCTTGTGGGCTTAAGGCTCTCAGTGTTATAAAAAGAATAACAAAAATTCAACTGTTGAGTTTTTCTAGAATATGTGACAAATTCTATGAATGTGTGAGAAGAATGAGAGAATAAAAAATACTAGAAATCTTAGCTTGATATATACAAGTTAAACACACTCAAACTTGATTTTGAAAAAGTGTTTGGGTGTGAGGTGTCAAAATTGATTTTAGTCAAAAACGAATCAAAGTTAAAATGATTTATGTTTAAATACATATATGCAAAAGTAAGTTGAACAATAGTAAATTTGAATGTAAAAATCATATTTAGAAACAAAAACAACAAATCATAACTTCAATTTAGACTCGGTTCTATTTGAGCACATTCAAACACATCAAAAGTAATTCTACATCATTAGAATTAATTTCAACCCATTAAAAAATGAAATCAAACACACTTAGTGCATGTTTGGATTCATGGTGCGATTGTTAGAATCACAGCGAATCATAACAATTTTGACAAAAATTTCACTTACAAGTTACAACTTTAACAAAATTACGACGATGCATATGTGATTTTCTCAAACTTACCGCCATTCCAAACATATATAGTTAATATTGTTTTCCAAAAGATCATCTTTGGTTTCTAGTCTTTAAACTCATTTGATACATTGAGACAAATTAATTTGCTTTGAATAATAAACTTTCTTGCAAACTTGGATCAAAGTTTTCAAACGTAAATCAATCTTCAAACTTAATATAACTAAATCAATTGAAATCAAGGAATACTTGAAACCTATTACCAACAACTCAATTTGAAGGCATGCCTAATGCATTTGATTGGTTCACACGACATCTACATGGTTTTGCAAATATTGATCAACCAAGCACAAAGCCATAGAAAAAGAAAAGCTGGAAAATTCATTTACAATTATTAGCAAGCATTATCCTTTCTGTACTAATAATTTTTAAACTAATGTGTTCTTTATCTCCACTAGCATGATTCTATTCTCACAATAATAAAACTCATAAAATAAAAAAACCAAAAGAAGATATAACAACAAAATCTTGCTTGAAATTAAGGTCCATGTGTTCAATATACTCAAGTCACTTTTAGCACAAAGTTCAATGATCCATAAACAGTATATGATGGTTTAAACATCACAATATCTTTAAGATATTAAAATACACCTTAGAATTAACCATACCCATTATTTGAGAAGAAACAAACTCACTATCCTAGAAAATTTGGTTGCTCTTTAAACATGAAGAGCAAATCAAAGAGATTAATTACACATAAACTCTATTTAAGTGCATGTTTAAATTGACAATAACTTTGACAAAGTCACGTGCGCTACAACGATTTTGACAAAAATTATATTTTAAAGTTTCAACAAAATCGTAATGCTACTAATTTCGTTGAACTAATGATCACCGTGATACGAAACATGTACTAAGCTAATAGAACTCCCCTTGCCAGTTGGCCATGGGAGAATCTACTATTAATTAACCTTACCTTTTGGAGAACCCTAGGAATCCACTATGAGCCTTAGTGCTAGTTGAACGAGAAAGACCAAAGCATAGTGTTGAAGTAGGTGAAGTAGCATCTTCATCTTCTTCTCTTGTGAAATCAATAGATGAATCATAGCTTAGAAAACGCCTCCTTCTTGGAACAACTTTGGAAGATGATGATGATGAGTCTGAGGAAGAACATGAAGTAGAAGAATAATAAGGTGAAGAAGGTGAATTAGAGGGTGATGAAGATGATGAAGACATAATATTTTTCTTGAGATTTAGTTTTGGGAAAAGTGCAAGAAAAATATTGGATCTTGAGTTTTTCTTTATTGGTGTTTTTTTGCATGAATAATAAGAAGGTGGAGGAGTAAGAGGAGGAAGATTTTTCTCAGAGAAAGTATATTTTGGTGTGCCAGGTTGAGATTCCCAAACAAAAGGTACAGTAACAGCTACTCTAAAAGAAGGATTGGATATGGAACTTTCTTTTGTAAGAAGTCTGCAGAAAAACTTGTCATCTTGCTTGATTTGGAGGATAGTTTTTTGTGGTTGCTCAGATTTGGAACTAAACATCTTTGGAAAAGAATTTTGGTAACTTAGTTTCAATATGAAATGAATAATGTAAAATGGGTTTGAAGTAGTTTGTGTAGAGAGAAAAGATGTGATATAGAGATTTGGACTTTGTATTTGTTTATTTAAATAATAGTGTTAAGTGTCACATTGAAATGAAGTCAGCATGTTTGCATATATATCTTTTAATTAATCTGGAACACATGCAACTCGATTATTGAAAGCTATTGATACTATTACTAATATATAACACACTGTTTGAATCGCAAAGGTTCATGTTTTTTATGTAAGTAATAATACATGAAAAATGCTAATGAGTGTCTTAAGAGTAGTCTTTAAAGACTTCAGATAATTTTTTTATGAAAAATTGTGTATTCAATGTATCGGAAATGAAATATTAAGTTTTCCAATGACATGTTTTTTAATTGAATATACTTAAAGAATACTTTTAGAACACTTGTTCGCGAGACACGCAATATATACTAATAGTACATTTTGATTTGACCATTCCCACTTGCCTATTTTGCTGCATGTTGTGAGGAAAATTTGAGCCTACAAGTTTGTGCTTCTTGACCCTTGAACATAATTTTTTGCTCGCCATCAACTTGTTGCATGATAATTCTTGCTATAGCTAGCACTCTTGTTGAAACTCTAGGAAGAGTTTAAAGAGTCATGCATAACAATGTTGTATTATCTAACTATCTAGGTTTATAAATGTTTGTATTTAGGACGATTGATTTTGTTATTTAAAAAGGATTAGCGGTACAACTTGTTACGTGTTTGTCTTCCGTCTTTATATAAATTACATTTCTTTTACACGTCCAAAAAAATTAATCTTTCTTGGTCGCAAACATTTGAACTCTTGATTTTAACACACACAAGCAATATAGAAAAGATAGACAAAGAAACTAATTAAATACTAATGAATATAATGTAAAGAGTTTTTATATCATGTGCAAACTTGCATAGTATAAAAAGTAAAATAATAATTTTTTATTCTAACTTATAAGCTTTATATTAAATACATCAACTTATATTGACCTATTTTTGTTTACATTTTAGAACGGATGAATATATAGTCTTATTAGGGCTCAATATCAATAGTACCCAAGTGTTCTATAAAAAAAAAAATCATAGTACCCAAGTGTGTGAAGATGGTTGCACAAGTATCCCCTCTCATCATTTACACATGATCACAATGAAATACAAGAATATGAAATAGTCGAATCTAGTTAGTAATTTTTTGGGCTTATTCGATACTTAAGTTGAAAACTTAAAAATATGTGTACAAGCAAAACTCATTTAAGTACACAATTAATCAATAGGGACACATGGTGCTGGAGATCCTCTTATAAGTATTAGTAATGCTTCAAAAATGCAAGAAAAACAAAATATTTAAACCTAACTTTCAATTGAATCCCATATGCTTTCAATTGATATATGTAGACTTTTACAGCATCCCACATGGGTTGCTTGATCTAGCAGCATGATCATGTACCCAAAGAACATGCTGAATTTACGGTTACATAGGAGTCAAACTTGAAAGTAGATTAGCTAACATGGGGTACCCCTGCCACATTAAGGGACACTCTTTAATTCCTATTGTATTATAAATGAATAAATACAGAATTTTCTTGTGTTACGGGCCCTTCACATGCAACTTCCAGGAATTTACGCCATTGATGAAGACTGAACAAACTGAAATTGGCCATATGGGTTTATTAATTTAATAATGTTGGAAAGACCTAGAAATATAGCTAGGCCATTGTTAATTAATTAGTAGGTTTATGAATGGAACTAAACTAAATGAATTGAATTGAAGAGAAGATCACCTAACTGTGGACATTTATGTGTGGACCATCTCCATCATTTATGATATGAACTTAAATTGAGTGGATTGTAGTCTGTATCTGTGAGTGTTACTTATGGTAAAGTGCGTGGCACTTAGTGTTTGGACATGGAACCTTTATTGTAAATATCTATGTATATGTGAGATGTCGACGGATATCCAAATACGATATTGAATCCTCTTCATTTAATGGAAAATGTTATTTCAAATACACTCATTCGATTAGGCAAAAAATAATTCTTTAAATTCATTAAATAAATAATATATCTAGTTTAATTTATAATAGGTTTAATTGCAGTTTTAGCCCCCTAACTTTTCCAAAGTTGCGATTTTGGTCCCCTAAGAAAAAAACTACAAAACAGCCCCTTAGGTTTTGCAACTGTAGCAGTTTTGGCCTCCCAAGGCAAAAAAAAATAAAAAAAATAACACGTGGCACCTCACTTAGGGTGCCACGTCAGCGTAGACCGAGTCAATATCAGCCTTGGGGGCCAAAACTGCTACAGTTGCAAAACTT
>Ga0315914_1008746_pt1 | contig 13342 bp, 6 predicted proteins | sample MpolenodulesMG_FD_203920 | JGI IMG/M metagenome (GOLD analysis project Ga0315914, IMG submission 203920) | Medicago polymorpha root nodule microbial communities from Los Angeles, California, United States - elongated nodules | ecosystem: Host-associated > Plants > Roots > Nodule | place: USA...
CGAGTTCCACAATTTTGAAAGTATGTACCACATAAAGTATTGGACTACATATCTACTAAGAGATTAAAAGTGTTAGAATGATTATTGTTAGCACTATTCAAAAGTGAGTATAAATACTTCATTATAATGTCTTGTAAAATCAAACCATCTTCATTATATCTAAGGACAATTGAAAGACAAATGTTGAATATGTTTGGATTTTAAAATACTCATTAATATGGAACAAAAATAAAATGATAAAACAACCAAAAAAAATAAATGAAATGGAGGTACTACATTTTTGTTTCTCAATTGACCGGGTGTGGCATGAGTTTTGAAGGGTGTGCTAGAGTTGAAGGAGATGAAGAGGAAGATGACATTGATGATTTAGAGAATGAATTCGATTTTGATGGACGAAATGAACAAGATATGCAAATCCCCATGTCTCCAGAGGTAATGCTTCAAAGTTTATTAGTTTGGTGCCGTTTATGTTCTAAAGTTCTATGAGTCAAAAGGTCAGGTTCTAGCTTGGAATCTCGTAGTTGTATGTGTGGATTTTAAGTGCGCGCTTGTTACCTTAAAGAGGTTTAAATTTCTCTATCACTATTATAACAAAGGCTAAGGTGCACTTTTCACCCTTTAAGTTTTAAAAAGTTGCGATTTTGTCCCGTTATGAAAAAAATGACAAAAGCGACCCCATGTTTAGGAAAATATCTTCTTTTGACCCCTAACATAAGGGAAATATGATCTTTTGACCCCTTATCTTCTCAAAAAGTTGCGATTATGGCCCCTTTTTTGGGACACGTGGCGTCTTCTCAGCAATTTTGGGACAAAAGGGGCCAAAGTTGTCATTTTTTTAAATAGAGGGTCAAAATCGCAACATTTTGAAACTTAAGGGAGTGGAACCCACATTTGTCTTTATAGGTTGAATGATGGTGATTTGTTATGCTCCTAGTGCATTCCTCCTATCCTTCATTTCATGGAACCTTGATTCTCCTTCAATCTCTCTTTATTTCAGAAACCCTAACTATAAGTATTTAGAGATCCTTGTAATGATGAAGAATTTGAAACTAAAGATGTTTCAAGGAAGAAGCATAAACCAAAAGTTGGTCTTCTAGTGTCCGTGCATGAACCCAATTTGAGTCACAATAACCTGTCAATACAATGTTGGAAGATGTAGGAAAATAGAGACCTTTTCTAGTTGATGTTTGATGTAATGCAGTACCCTCAGAGCAGCTTGGAAGTGAAAATCAATAGGGAGGTAAGAAATTGACGTAGCATGCAAACAACAAAAGAAATCTTGGAACCTGCATTCGTCAAATTTAAAAGTTTTCAAATTAATCTTCTAAAACCAGTTGGATCAGCCATTAATTTTTGGCAAAAACTTCAAAGTTTTAATAGATAAAAAATAATAATGTTCATTACAATTTACAACACAACAGACTGTTTCTGAATTATTTTTATTAAACTTAATGAATAATGGATTTACTACCATGTTTACAGCATCTAATGTACCATATACCTTTTTACCTGAAAAAAAACTGGTTATGGTGGGTTATTTAGATTGTTTACATCCAAACACTATAGTTTGTGTGTTCTGTTGATATTTCTCGTGTCCCAGTCCCTAAGCACTTTGACCATTCCTTTATCAAGCAACAGGTCCAGGCTTTATGAATGTCAATGTGTTCTTAAGGCACTTGTTAGTGTATCAAAGATATAAATTTTGTATTAGAAATTGTGCACATAAATTTAAGTCCCACTTCATGGGATTTCTTTTTTCAAGGATGAAATCATGAGAATATGGAAGTAATTTCTTTCTTAGGAATCTTTCGTGCTTATGACTAAAATTGTACTACAACATAAGAATACACATTCCCTACCCATATATTCCCAAGAATGTACTTAGATTACTTGAGACAAACACACATGTTTAAACAAAATGTAACTAGTTTACAATGCATTGGAAAAGGACACAACTCCTGTCCAAAAAAAGGGGGCACCTAAATGAAATCCTGGATTAGTTTCAAGCTTCCTTCCTAGTTATCCTGTAATCAAACAAAAAGCAAGACACTTAGAATCAAGACATTGTTCTTAACAAGAACAACATAAATAAATAAATAAATTAATAAACCATACTTATCGCCAACTTTTCCACAAGTACAAGTTTAACAAGCATGCAGATTGATGTACTAATATAACCATGTAAAGTAGTGCTAAAGAATATTAAAATATTCTTGACATCAAAAAAATATTACAATATTCTTAGTATTTATTATTATTGTGTATTTCTTCTATAAAAGGAGCACTGTTTTACTCAAAGAATACACTTCTCTATTGCCATAATATTTCCAACAAGTAGCACGTTAAACAATTTTTGAAATGTGTTTACATTAAATTAGACATCATAAAAAGGAAATAAAGGCATAAGCAAATACACTAATCTAATGCTAGTAATATACCTGAAGCAATATATTCCGAGTGCATCAGTAATTTCATGAATGACAGATGTTGCAAAATGCATGTAGAGGGTGCCTGTGTATGCAGAAACAGAATTATAATCAAAAGAAATAAAGTTTTCATTCTAGTTCAGGTCTCTTTTTTTTTTTAATTTCCTATAGGAGGATATTAATCCTTTTCTATTATTTTTTCGTGTAGAAAAGAAAAAAGTAGTTGTACCTGTAAATGCGACGTAACCAAGAAGAACTAATCTCTCGTCAACTAACGGAACCCTGCCAAAAATATATAATAAATTTCTCAAAGAAGATACATGCGACAGTCATAAATCAACATAAAGCACATCCATCAATGTAATTTAGAATGCAAAATCAAGGTACGTACCCATCATTTAGCCTTGACGCAAGTGCGTTCGCAATGGCGAATGGGAGATACAGGAGGGACTGTATAAGATAAACAACACTTACATCAATTATCTTTGAGTAATAAACTTCAACAATTAGTCACTTGAATGGAATCTGCTAATAAGATTGATCAAAGTATGTTTATTGAGCTGACATCTTGGTCATTCCATTGTCGATGAACACGTTATGAATGATGCTTCTCTAAATATTAATATGACTATTATTATACAATTAAAGATACAGTTTTGCATTAGACACTGATATGACAACTACAATAATAAAGCCTTTTCTCACTAGGTAGGGTCAGAAACATGGATCAGATGAAACCGTGATTTCCTATCATGTATTAAATTTAAAGCTAGATTTTACCAATATGAAAAGAAGAAAAGAAAAAAAAAACATCTTGAAAATTTTTTGGAGAAAATAACATCCAAATAAAACAGCTTCATACCATGCACATTCCCGTTTTTAAGCCCTTTGGTTCTTCACAAAAGTGGGCCAAAATCATCCTTCCCTGCAAAATTAAGCTTCCCTCAGACAAATTCATAATACATGGAGTTAGATTGAAAACAGAAGGCCATAAACTATATTGATTAATCTGACCCTGTTTAAATCTATACATTTACCAAAGAACCCAAGAAAAGTGACACTAATGAACGGTATCCAGCTAAAACAGTCACCAAACGTAATGACATAAAAACAGGCAGTTGGCTATAAAAACGAGAAAAGAAAAATGAAGCCTTAAACAGCATTTTTTCAGGTATCCGAAAAGAAACAAATATCTTACCACGAGATATCCGAAAGCAAGTCCTGTTCCCGAAACAACTAAATGTGGATAACTAGCTATGATGTCAGAAGGTGATAAATAATCCCTGCACCAAAATCACCAAAGCTAATATACACAAAAAAGAAAAAATGAAAAATGGAATGTGCATATTGCCCAAACAAACTGGGAAAAAAACAATGCATCTTGAATTGAGTTTATACCACACAAGCACTCCTCCCACAAGGACAACAAATGGGTAAAGCTGCCAACAAAAAAAAACACGCATCAAAAAAGCAACCAGATTACAGGAGAAGAATTCTGATAGGAAAATATGTTACCATTAACAATGCAAGGAGCAGACTTCTGTTTTTTGCCTTCACAACCTTATAAACATTAAGAAAACTGCATGGAACCAAAAGATTATGTTGACATATGAAAAAACCTTTATCAAATAACACAAGGATCAATTTGATCTTAAAAATATTGTACACTCTTTGTTGCTTACATGGATGATTTAAGAAATATAATTCTAAACATCCATAAAAATGTCACTAAATGAATATAAAAAATAAGAATGAAGTATGTCCTAATCCTATACTTGTGTTCAAATTATATGGTGTAGGTAATAAAAGAGAAAGAGAGAATAGAGACTCAAAGAGATAACATATTAAATTGATATATGGTAATAAGATGTGATGCAAAATACAAATCACTAAGCCCTACTTATATCAGTACTAATCTCGTAATCCCAATTATAAAAAGGGGAAAAAATCATATAATAGAACGAAATCTAGAGAATACTCCTACGAAACCATCTAAGATACTTGAAAAGACTCTAAAATGCAATTAACATTTAATATACTATTTTTAGTATTTTTTTTTTCTAATTCTACGTGACACTTCCCTTGAGCTGAAACTTGTTACGCTTAAATACATATAACCCCATAAAAACAGAAAGTACCACACATGCCCACATATGTATGGTGGACTCTATAAAACATGACCAAAAAGGTAACCCAAGCATGCAGGGAATGTCAACAAGATAACGTTGCTGGAGAGATAATGAGATTGCTAGAATGAACTTCAACCAGAGAGAAATTAGTTAACAAACAATCAAGCACAGCAAGCTCCAAATACATTTGGTAGCTTCAAACAGAAAAAATACAAATAAAGAATTGACGCATCCTAACATGACAGAAAAAGTTGAAATATCTTGATGGGCAAAGGTAGCAGGTCAGAATTACAATGACAGCACTGCTTCTACCATCGAAGAATCTGGGGCCAGCAAAGATGATGGTGTGGTTAGTTAGTTCAAAAGATCCATAGTGAAAAGATACGCAGAGAAGGGTAGATCAAACATTCACAGTTCCAGAAGAGAAAGGGAGAAAGTGAAGTTGAGGGAAAATCAAGCATTTTAGTGATTGGAAGTTCTCATGGCCAAAAGTGTGGTGAAGCGGTCACAGAAAAGAAAGTTTGGGGAAATAAAGTATACAAAATAAAAGAGTAACAAAGAACTCAGTACTGGAATTGGGATGGAATAGGTCACAAAGAATTGTGTTAGTCTGATACCAAGTGGAAAATCATAGGTTTTAGGTAAAGGAAGGAGAAAATGAATGAATAGATACTCCAAAAAATTGAACGTTACATTGATAAGATATAATATGAGGTGATACTAGTACTAGACTCCAAATCCTAATCAAATATAGAAACAAATCAAGAAATCTAACAAAATCAGGAAGCAACCCTACAAGAACATCTAAGATGCTATAAAATACTATAAAAAGATATAAAGACGTATATTGCATTTTCCAGATTCTAACAAATTGGAATCAAGATAAAAAGATATAAAATACTATACAAATTAGGATGTAGAGGTCAATGAGTTGGATCCAAATATGGTTTATGATAGAACACTATGGCGTGATTTGATCCATGTACCCGACCCCACTTAGTGGGATAAGGCTTGGTTGTTGTTGTTGTAACAAATTGGGTCTACAGGTTTAGCCCATTGATGCGAATAGTATACTTAGTAACATAATAAAAAGTCAACCTAAAGAAATTATCTCAGGTTTAGGACTTGGAAAAGAATTCGGAAATATTCTGCCTAGGACGAACGCCGTACTGTACATGCTAGTAAACATTAAACTTTAGGTTTTAGCTAATACATACTTGAATATGACAGTTGGTATAGCACCAAAAACTACCATCAAATACATTGCAGCTTTGTATGTTGGGACATCTGAAATCAAGAATAAAGTCAATATCAAGCAATAATATATTAAGAAAGAACTTACACAACTATGAGTCTAACAATAAATAGACCAATAATAATTTTCAAGTTTTAGTCCACTATATCCCCAAAAGGCTATGAAGCCAAGCTCAATCTGAAAAGCATATCGAACACACCCCACTTATTTATTTCATAGTCCAAACTACACAACCTTCAATATATTCTTACAAGTTTATCAGATAAGTACACAAGTAAGAAAATATAAACGTTGATTTGTGAAAACATTTTTCTGTTTCACATTTTTATTTTCACTTTTAATAACAAGAAAAAGATTCCCTTGTTTTCACTCTATTTACTGTTTTCAAAGTTTTGCATAGAAAACAATGAAAAAAAATAGATCACTGTTTCCTAAGCAAAACTTTAAAAACAGAAATTAGAGTAAAAAAAGTTAGCATTTTTTAAATGACCAAGATCCCAAGCTCATACAAAGATAAGCAAGCATCTGAACTGGCAGGACAGTGAACAAGCAAAATTAAGAGTTGGATTGAAAATGAGGACGTGAGCCGGTAGATCTAATATTTCTCACATAGTAAACGGTTAAATGAACAAATATTTGTCTCCATATACTTGAAAAAGAAAAGAAAGATAAAACTTTTTAGGGGTTGTTATTCATGAAACTGATGTACAAATGTAATAGTTACCGCAAATAGCATTAAAAAATAGAGATCTCTAACCCCTTTTACCAGGTATAGAAAGAACACCATTGTCCCAAACATAAAAAGAACACCATATAAAATACACAGTCTTACCCGCAATAAAAGGCAACCAATTCAAAAAAGGCAAAGATGTTCCAAATTGCTGAGCCCACCACTCGGCACCTGTAGAATAATAATAACAGCAATAATAATATGTTTGAGTTTTAAGCATATATAATATTAAAAACCAGAGCTCAAAGAAAGGCATACCCACGATAGCAGTGAAAAAGTGAGCAAGGTATATTAGCATAAGACCTTCAGTAGGTCCATTTACAACAGGCAGTATAAGTGTATTGATGAAATAGCTGCATCCAAAGTATTCAAAAGAAAATCAACATCTCCATTCGGTCTAAAAGTATACATGGAATATGGTATTAAAATATATTATCATGCCAAATTGTCAAAAGAATGATAGGATCAATTGGCTTTAAGAGAAAAGATTGAAGAAAATAAAAGAATTTCAATTAGAGACTCCTATGGATCAATAGGATCTTGAGGAATGAATGTGGAATACACAATAGAGCTGCTTTGAGAGCGTTCAACCTCTCCCTAGGTCTGACTTGATTTCCAGAACCCCTTTCTCTCTCTCTCTCTCCCGTCTACCAATTTAGTACATCACACTCCCTTGTTGGAGATAAGTCAGTCAGTTATTTAGCTAGTGGGTTGTTAACTAACTACTATATTGTGTACAATTAAACTGATACTATGTTATATGTGCTAGATAAGTGAAATAATATTTTTAGATTCAATACCCATCTCTCTTGTTCTCTCCCTATTTTCTCTGTTTTTGTGAGTGATCTCAATACTTCTGAGTGTGAGTGTGTGTGTTCTCAGTTTTAACATCCCTAACCTCGTCCCTTTAACCAACTAAGAGACACAACTAACAGAATAACAAACTGTTGTACGTATGAAAGTATATTTTATAATTATAAGTAAATGCTATATTTGGCCCGTTAATCGAACCATTACGTATAGCACAGTTTATTCAAACATTTTAGTGATTGTACAATATGTACTTTTGAAATAATGTTCAGAAAACTATTCTCCAATTCTACATGATATGATGAGATACCAGTATTGGGGCCCTTGGTTCCGTGTAAACCCTTATCGCCATCTAGGCGATTTCCTTTGTTTTTCTGCTTTCATTGCGGTTTTTTGTTACTTTACTGCTGTCTTTGCAAGACTTTTCAATAAAAGCTTAAAAAAATACTACCTTTGTCCCTAAATATAGGACCCTCTTGAGATTTTTCGTTGTCCCTTCTTATAGGACCTCTTTCAAATTTTATTAGTTCTTTACCAATATACTCCTTGTAATTTATGTGTCTTATGAGACTACACAAAGTTGCATTTATGATGTATTTACAATAAATACAAGTTAATGTGATTGCTAATTCCAATCCCATTAACAATTACTCCCTCCGGTCCTACTTATGAGAGACATTTGGGTCAACAAAAGTTGATGTATCTGGTCTAAATTTTGCACTAGGTACAGTAACTTTTGTTGACCCAAATGTCTCTTATGGATAAATAAATAAATAGGACCAGAGTATGTAATAACCAAGGCATATTTAGCATGTGACTAATTATACAAAGCATGTGATTATTTCTAAGACTCCAAATTATTACATCATTTTTTTTACAACCTAAATAATAAATACTATGATGAAAACATAAACTAATTCTCTCTCCTAAACGGTAAATTTGTAAAACAATATCAATTGTCAACAAATTTAATATTACTATCAACTTTTAAATTCACGTGATTTAGTAAATAGAGTTTTATATTTAGTGACAGAGGTACTATTGTTTAAACTATAACATATTGTCTGTCTACTAAATATTAATTGAACAAAATAACTTACTACTCCCAGGTTGCCCCATAAAATGTAACTGCAGATATTATCCACCACAAGAAAGTACTTCTTCCACACATGGCTGTGCTCCCAAAAGCAAGTGCTTCAAGCTGAAAATCAATTTTTATAGATGATTGTCTTTATTTTCTTTGAATGGTTTCAAAACAATAACCAAAGCTAAAAGAGACATACTGCACAAGCAAGTGCATCACACCCTGCAATGCAGTTGAAAATATCTTCATTAATGACATACAAGTATACATGACGAGATATAATAGAATGAAAAACATGATGAAGGAAAATAACCATGATCAAACAACTCCCCCAATGGGCTTGAAGAATTTGTTCTTCTAGCTTGCTTCCCATCAACAGCATCAAATGTCTAAGCAAGTGGCAAGTAAATATAAGCATAACCATATATATAAACACGCATACATAAGCTCTTCCCATTACAAAAAAACAAAATAAATAAGCCCTTCTAAAAAACACAGATAAACGAAAACAATAATCAAATTCATCACATGAATCAATTCAATGGAAACTTGGGCATCATATTCATATGGTAAAACCCCCTGTAGATAAACCAGAAGACTGTATTGCACAAAACTCCTAAAAATATAATGATTACTTAGTGAGGCAAGACAGGACATAAACAACACATTGAACAAATAAACCAAATAGAATAAAATAATTTCAAAGGCCACATGGAATTCTGATAATATCACAAATCACATACATGGTAGGCTTCAATCAATAAATCACCAGCCTATGCATCTCAAATACATCTTAATTGAATTCATTTAGAATCAATTTGAAGCAAAACAATGCTACTGAATGAGATCCAAGAATTAACGCAACTGATTACATAAGTAAAATTTAACTTCATATGTTTTTGCTCCCAGAAAATATTTTTTTCAAAATGGTCGCTATTTATTTATTCGCCAGAGTCACAATGTTTTACAAAAATAGTGTTTTCGTCATTAAGAGTGTTTTTAAGTCCTTGTAGAGAATTAAAAATACGTGATGAAAGAGTTTTACACCATGAAATAGTCTTTGCCCACTTACCTCGACTTGGATTAGTCGGAGTCCAATGAGGTTTCTAGATACCGAGAGTCAGATACCAAAAAAAGCACTATAACACACTATTTTGTGAAATGTGGGGACTAAAAATGAAAAAAAAAATTAAATGTACTTACTTCAGAAGACTTCATGTTCCAGGATCAAATACATATTTAAGCAAAAAAATTACCAGGATTGGTTACAACAAGACAGCAAAGTAGGGCTACCCATCAGATAATTGCGAGTAAGTGTGCAAACACCATAATATGAGAATTTAACCAACCTGGTATAAAAACAGAAGTAGCCCGTGTGCAACATGAACCCATCTTGGAGGAGCCGTGTCCAATTGAGGTGAGTATATCTGGATAAATAAAGAAATTTCAGTGCGGTGGTTAAGGAATTTACTGTTCAACACATTCATTCACAGTATATCCAAATTCCCTTCCAGGACTGCGTAATAGACACTTCTACTAAAGAAAAACTCGGTGAAGCATGAAATCAACAGCAGTCTTAAAGATGCTTCGTATACTCATTTCTACAAATTTTCATTATATGTATATCATTTGGCGAAATGAAAATGTTGTGAGACGTTGAAAAATTATCACTATTATGACTTCAACTTTATGAAGCAAAAAGATTAATGGACTTAAGTTCCACTCACATATCCAAGCAATGCAGATATTAGTAAGAACATAAATCCTGTCAGAGTTATCTGCGACCAAACAATTTAAGAGGTATCAGTGCCAAGAATGTAGGTTATTTAATAACAGTAACAATTACCAATAATACTACCCAAAAAAAAAAAGGAAGATGTGGTATACCATGTTTGGTCTGTGCAGAATGCCAAATTGCCAAGTCATGAGGACAAATAAAACAAAAATGTGTAAGTTAGTGAATTAAGAGATTAAAACTAAGATTGTAGAATAATTAAACAAAATATCAACAGAAGAGTAAATGATGTATTGTCTCAGTGAATGAGTTTCTGTGTGGTAAAAGCCAGAAAATGCAAAACATCTACTGAAATTTTTTAGAATGAAAGGAAACAATGACATCTATCGCAAAGCTTGATGTTCTAATCCTTGATCACTTTTATAACTTTATATAACTCTTGATTCAGAATGAGAAAATTTACCCCCCCTCTTTTCATTCCTTCGAAACCCTCTCTATACTTTAAGGCTACGTCTAACTTTGTGGTGTTCATTAAAAAAACTGGTAATGATCGTATCAAGATGAAGATACATAGCAATGATAATATAAAGTTATCATTGATATAAGTTTGTTTATAAAATAAATAAGTAATATGTTTATGACAAAAAACAAAAACATAAGTTTGAAATGAAAGAAGTACTCACGGCATCCATAGGGGAAACAGAGTAACAAACCAAGTCCAAAAGGGCTGTAGTACATATTTGGCCACATAGGAATGATCTACGCCACTATATTTGTGTCTATGCAGAGCTGCAACACCATGAGGCCCAATATACATTCTCTCTCTGCAATTTGAAGAATAAATTGACCAAATAAATGTAGGAACTAACTAGATAATAACAAACCTGTGTACAGTACACACACATAAGTATAAAGCAGGAAAATATGCTGCACCAAATCAATTAAATAATAACAAATATGGTGATTCTGTCTATAAATAGACACTGAACGGAAGTACATGTTGTGTTCACTAAACACAAAATATGTAACCTAGAGCTAAAAGAAATGCAGTGGCAAGACAAATTAACAGAAGAATTCAGGTATTTTCGATTGGCATTTGAGCTTATCGACTAGCATAAGCATTTGTGAGACTGTTTTGGGAAAAGTAATGAAAACAACTTATGACATGTCTATAAGTTTTTTTAGCTTATAATCTCTTGGAATAGCTTATGAAAACAGTTTAGTTTTTTTATCTTTCAGTATGACCCTGTTTGGATGAACAGTTTAAAATGCAGCTTATAACATAAGTGTTTATGTATAAGCTATTTCTATAAAAAAAAAAGATAAAATAAAGTTAAATTATTTTACTGTAAGCTGTTTTCATAAGCTATCTTTTAAAACTTATGAAAATAAACTGAAAACAGCTTACAAACATTTTATAACTCATAAGTTGTTTTCAAAAGTTCTACCAAACAGCCTTAAAGTGCTTATGCCCATAGAAAAGCTCAAATAGCTCAATCCCAACAAGCCTAGTTTGTACATAATACCTTATACTATATTCATCCAAATAGGCTCTTACTAAAATACTTATAGTAACAACTAAAAATGGAATCTTTCACCTCACTGAACCTCTCTCTCTTCATTCATTCAAATTTCAAAGTACAAACATACAAATTTTGAGGAAAAATTCAACAGAGAAGTATGTTCAAAAACATCAATTTCATGTGATCTAAACAAGAACAACACACACAAAGTAGAATGCTTTTTCATAGCAACTACTACTCAACAGAAATGCATGAAAAATCATGAATCTTCGATAAAACCATGAAATAATTGTTTAAAAAAACGTAAAATGTGGTGAAAATGAAGAAGATGTACCTGATTTGATTAAAATGGCGGAACGAAGTAGAGTTTAACCTAAGTGAGAAGATGGAATCGAATCAAATTCGAATCTAGAAAAGCAAAAGCAAGTAGCATGTGTGATGTGAGGTTGGGGTTTGTCTTTGCATCACGTTTTAGAGCCATTATTAGTTTTTTTTATTATTTATACTTTCTTCTCTTTACTTTGTAATAAAAACGTGATTAGGGATTATTAGCAACCACACAAAATAAAAACGTGATTAGGGATTAAATGATTAATTAATTAAACTTCTTTTAAGATAAAATATTATTCCACGAACGCTGGTAGTTTTGTTCGATTGATTTGGGACTTGTGAACATTTTTAGAATAATTTAGTTAGACTATAATTACTGGTTATCTAGATTTTAGAGTAATTTATAAATTATAAATATTGTAAATTCAATGAGTAGGTGTTATATCAACATACTCCAATCTAACATAAATTAGATTCGGATCTTTTAAGAAATTGGGTTCAAACTTTGTTATATATCATAGACTAAATTACGAGTAATGATACTCTTTATTTGGTATAATAAATGGACGATGCAATTTGGAGAGAGATAGACACATAAAATAGATAGTAGGTCTTACTATTAAGTGAGTCTCACCATCATTAATTACTTTTTAGTTTTTGGAAAAAGTTTGTGTCTATATCTCTCCAAATGGATGAAATTGAGAGAATAATAAATGGAGAGAATCTTAACTCCTAAATTACACCATGGGTCTTTTAAATTTGAGGTTTGTAAACATTGGTCCTTTAAGTTATTTTTATTACACACAAGTCTTTTAAGTTTGTAAACGTTTTCAATTTAGTCCTTCTGTTAACCAAAACGATGAAGTGGCAGAAGGACTAAATTGAAAACTTTTACAAAGTTAAAGGACTTATGTGTGACCAAATAACTTAAAGGATCAATCTGTTACAAACTTCAAACTTAAAGGACTTATGTGTGACTAAAATAACTTAAATGATCAATCTATTACAAACCTCAAACTTAAAGGACTCCTAGTGTAATTTAACCTCTATCATAATAGGGCGAAACAAAGGTAGATTTTGCCTCCCCTCCCAAAAAGGAAGGTTCATTTTTCACATCTTGCATTTGTATCGTGTCGCGGTTGAAGTTTTGATCTTATCTCTACTTAGGCGATGTTTAGCATGGGGATATTGTAATCTTTTCCCATCTTAGATCAATTTAACACGAGTCATTGATTTAATATTAACAAATACCAATGGGTAGGATTGTTCTAAAATGTTTACCTAAAACTTGGATGAATTTAATATTAAAGTATTAATGTA
>Ga0315914_1008747_pt1 | contig 13341 bp, 10 predicted proteins | sample MpolenodulesMG_FD_203920 | JGI IMG/M metagenome (GOLD analysis project Ga0315914, IMG submission 203920) | Medicago polymorpha root nodule microbial communities from Los Angeles, California, United States - elongated nodules | ecosystem: Host-associated > Plants > Roots > Nodule | place: USA...
TAATTTGATGAAGCTCCGTGCTGATTATAAGGATGCTTTCGTTGAAAAGCATGGAGTCAAATTGGGACTTATGTCTGGGTTTATCAAAGTATGCTCTCAAATTATGGACGTATAGATTAAATGATCTTTCTCTATTTGTATAATTTTTTCTATGTACTTACTTTGATCTCTATGGTAGGCTGCTGTCAATGCACTTCAATATCAACCAATTGTAAATGCAGTCATTGATGGGGATGATATTATATACAGAGATTATATTGATATCAGCATAGCTGTTGGAACTCCGAAGGTTTTCATCAGTCACCCCAACCTTCACTTATTTACTATTCCCTCCGGTCACTATAATAAGCAAAAAATCCACTTTTCAAATTCATTGAATAACCGATGTATCTGGTTTATACATAGACGAGATAAATCAGCTATTCAATGAATCTGAAAACTGAATTTTTTCTTATAATAGTGACCGGAGGGAGTAAGTTCTTATTACATAGAAAATCCATGGTGTTGGCTTTATTATACTTTTGATGAAACCTAACCATATGTCATTGACTTACGTCAATTGACGTTGTCATTACTGGTTTGAAATTTTTAATGGTTGGATTGAAGGAGCTAATTAAGTATATATTTGCTTTTTTTTTTTTTTTGCTTGCCTACCCAGGGACTTGTTGTGCCTGTCATCCGAAATGCGGATAAAATGAACTTTGCGGATATAGAAAAACAGATCAATGTTTTTGCAAAGAAGGCTAATGCTGGAACTTTATCAATTGATGAGATGGCCGGAGGCACTCTTACAATATCAAATGGTGGTGTTTATGGCAGTCTTTTGAGTACCCCTATTATCAACCCACCTCAGGTTTGCATGTTCTGCTAAGAAGTCACTTATTATGGTTTTTATTTTATAGTACATTCTTAGATTTATGGTAAATATTTAATCATTGGCTGCTCTCTTCTTCAAATGATCCCCATGAAATATGTTTGATGACAAGTAGGACGAACCATCTGGAATTTCATGCATTTTGTGTCATCATGTGACCAGATGCATGCCACTAGTAACTTATCACAATGAATTTTGTTTTCCCTTTACAATCATTAAAATTAAAAATGGCTATCCAAATATTCTGCCCTTTTACTTGCCAGCAGAAAGATTTGGATAATTGCATTGTTTTTCTTCTTTTAAAATAAAATGATGCCAATTGTTAGAAATTCTACACAATTTTTTTTTTGAAAGGAATCTCATGCAGCTATTGTTTTTGGCAGTCGGCAATCTTGGGTATGCATTCAATTGTGAGCCGTCCCGCGGTTGTTGGAGGAAATGTTGTTCCAAGGCCATTGATGTACATTGCTCTAACATATGACCATAGAATCATTGATGGAAGAGAGGCAGTGTTCTTTTTGAGACGTATCAAAGATACCGTGGAGGACCCTCGCAGGCTTCTGCTCGACATATAAAGTGATTCTGAAAGTCAATGAAGTAATTAAACCTGTTAGAATTCTAATACCATAATGAGTACCCTTTTGTTTGGGCCTTGAATTTGCGGCGTGATTTACAGTTTTTATTGAGGAAGTTCTTTAGGATCAATTCTCAATTTATTTGACCTAAACTCAGCATGTTTGTGCTTCCCTTTCACCTATCCCTCTCAAATTAGAGGGTCAAAGTTTTTGGCTTATAAATTGTATGAAACGACTACGAAATATACCATGGGATTCTCCTGAAGTAATAAATAATTTCATTGTACTCTTCACTACAATATTATTTCACAACTAAAATTTCAAAACATGACTAAAATTTCTTCTACCCTTCTGTAATGAAATTTATTTAAATTCTTAATGCTGTTGGCATTCTGGCTCCTTGTTTATTTTTTATCCAACGGAACACTGGTTCTGTTATTAAGGATAATTAAGTTCTGTTGACTGGATTTTGCAGACATAGTACGAGTCCAATTTGGACTAGGTATGATGTGCATGAAACCTATCCCACTTTTTTTGTTGTCACTCGGAGAACGCAAATTCCTCTAGCTGCATTTAGTGTAGTTCTCAATGTACAAGATTCTAATTAGAGTAATTGTGGTACAAATTTGATCCATGAAGTTTCGACTAATGTACGACAAACTAATTGATATCGTCTCTAATATAAGTAACAAAAATGAAGGGTCATGGGGAAATGATGTATTAAGAATAAAGTTTAATCAAGATATCATCATTCTCATGTGAATAAAACCGAACTCATGAAGCTAGCTTTGAGTTTTGATGACTGAGAAGAACCCTTACACACCGCTCCTCAAATACGACAACATTCTCCGTCGCTATTTAGCTACCAAACACTACAAATTCGATTTATTTATGTGCTTCAGCCATCACTTTTTGCCTTAAAACATGCGTTTCCTTAAGAACCCTAGAATTCAGAAGAGGGGTTCATGTTGATTCCATCAAGCTCAATTTCAACTCTGATCGTTTTGTAGGTTCATCTCTAATTCGATTATGCTCACAATGTGGAAAAATCAAAGATGCACATAAAGCGTTTGATGAAATTACTAACAAAAGATATTTTTGCTTATACTTCCATGATCACTGCATATGGTCACTCTCGTGGTTCATGTGTGAACGGTGCGGTGGTTTCAATATTGCTTCCATAATGCTGCAACAAGGGCTGCTTCCGAATTGAGTAACGTTGGTGAGGTTGATGCATGCCGCGGCAAAATTGGGTGTGCTGCAAGAGGGTCGAACGGTTCATGGTTATGCTGTTAGGAGAGGAATTGGTTTGGGTGATGATGTTTTTGAGACAACCCTTTTGGATATGTATCATAAATATGGTGGTGTAGGGTTAGCTGCCTCGGTTTTGCAAAGATGGATGCTCGAAAAACAACAAAAGTTGGTTCTTGGAATACGTCGATAGCAGGTTATCTTCGTAATGGACAGGCTTTAGAAGCTTTTGAGCTTTTTCGTCGAATGATGTGTAGAAATGTTTTGCCTGATTTGTTAACGTTGGCCAATGTTATTTTTTGTTGTGTTGAATTGAATTATTTACGTCGAGGGATGAGCATTCATGGATACATGATCACAATGGGGATAGAACTTGATCTTGTGGCTTCCACTGCATTGGTTGATCTATATTGTAAAATTGATGTAACCAAAGTAAGGAAGCTGTTTGAAAGATTGGAGAATAAGGATGCTGTTGTATATGATGTTATGATGTCAGGTTATCTTGATAATGATTTACCTGCGGAGGCGTTAAACATTTTTTGTGAAATGGTCAAGATAAATGTTAGTCCAAATGTGGCTTTGTTTATAAATTTGATTTCTGCAGTATCAAAATTGAGAGACATTAGATTAGTCAGGTCTATACATGGTTATGTTTTGATGTATATGCACAGCATGAGTGTGGAAATTGCAAATCAATTAATTCACGCATATGCAAAATGTGGGTATGTATTGGATGCAAGGGAAGTCTTCAATAAGATGAGAACAATGGTCTTGGTTTCATGGACTTCGATGATAATGGGTTATGTTCATAATGACCACATTGATGAAGCCGTAAATTTGTTTCGTTTGCTGCAAAGAGAAAACCTAAATGTTGACTCTGTTACTCTAATCAGTCTCCTTCAGGCATTATCCCGGCTTGGATGTCTAAGTTTTGTTAAGGAAGTTCACTGTTTCAGTTACCAATTTTTTCATGCTAAGTGTGGAAAACTGTGTACGGCTAGATACATATTTCAGCAAATGATAGAACGGTGTCTCACATCGTGGAATGCAATGATAGGTGCATATGCCATGCATGGAAACTATACAGAGGTGTTAGAACTCTTTGATCATATGAAATTTGAAAAAGTTACACCTGATGAGTGACTTTCACATCAATACTCACTGCCTGCAGCCACTCAGGATTGTTAGAAGAGGGTCTACAGATTTTTGGGATAATGATGAAGGAATATGCAATAGTTCCAAATGAAATTCATTATAGTTGTATAGTAGATTTATTAAGCCGAGCTGGTCAACTTACGGAGGCATACGATCTGGTCAAAAGCATGTCCTCAACACACAGCTCTGCTGCAATGTCTGCTTTGCTTTCTGCTTGCAGACTATATGGGGATACTGAGATTGGAGAGGCTATAGGGAAACAGATGTTAAAATTGGAACCAAATAGTTCAGGTGCTTATGCTTTGGTATCAAATATATGTGCACGAGGGGGAAGATGGGATGAAGTAGCCCAAATAAGGGCCATGACAAAGAATACAGAATTCAGAAGTACTTCAGGATATAGTGCATGTTTGGATTGACAACGAGTTTTGCGGATATATTTTAAAAGATAAAAGAATCAATGTTACTGCAGAGGCAATGCCATTTCCTTATCTCTTTATTAGTAAATTCAGCAAATTCAGTTGAATCCACAATGAAATTCAGCAAATTCGAATGCTACTACAGAGGCAATGCCTCTCATTATTCAAACAGATACCAATCAACAATGAAATTCAGCAAGTTCTGTTGAATCCACATAGAACAAGAAATGTATTGATCCTGAATTCAATTTTGGAAATTCGAATTACGATAGATGTAGAACAATTGATCAGAGTTTGTCAAAGAGGAAAACTATTGAATGGAATCCTAAAAAGGATAAATTTTTGGTTGCTATTTGTGTTTCCGGTCAAATGTCGACTCATTTGATTTGTTTTGAAAAGCATATGTTTTTCCAGGTGATTCTTTATAGGGTTTTGGTGATTCCAAGCTCTAAAGTTGATTCTCTTGGTGCCAGTCTCGAACTGTGCACCTCAATGGTGAAGTGTAACCTTACAACCATTTGGCTTCACAGGAAACTTGGCAAGCTCTAAAGTTGATTATCAATATGATAGAGTTGTTGATATTGATCATATTAATAAATGCTTAGGGAAAAAAGTTGTTATTTATTTTTTTATGAATTTTCGAATGTTAAGAAGGGTCCCTTTGCATATTGATAAGTTTCTTTGTTATTTTCACTACCAAAAAAAGTTTCTTTGTTATTTTGCTTTGCCTCAACCTTGTTTTTTGGATGATGAGAGGTTGAAGAAGTTGGGTGGGTTGGGTTTTGGTATGAGTAAACCTAAGGCTGTTTGGGAGGATGAGGATGCGAGGAATCCGAAGAAGACTGTTCGGGATGTTATGGATAAGTTTTCTTATGATGATGACGTTATGGCGATTGGTGATGTTTGTTATGCTGAAGTGGAGCATGATTGGGTGATGCAACCCAGTGGGCCAACTGCTCATCAATGCAAGACTTTGATTGAACCTAATCGCCTTATTTTGCTTACTGCTCAGCGTTTTATTCAGACTTTCCTTGGAAGGGAACTTCATTGCATTTTCAGGGACACGATTTTTTGAAATTCTAGTACAACATTTATTTCTTTTTTCTGGTTTAATTTCTCGTAAGATTATGGGGTGTCTAAATTGATGACATGAGTTTGATGTGTTATAGTATACTTTTGCTTACTTCTGCATTTATTTGGAAAGTGAATTGAATTCAAATTCCCTGTAATCGAAGATTCCTCACATTTATGTAGTCAGTTACTGAAAGCTATTGGATCAAGATCGGCTCTGATTTTAGATTAGTGAATTAGCTTTAAAAGGAAATTGAAATCAAACTGGTATCGTATGATCTTGATTTAAATTATGAGCTGCTGACTGCATGAATGCATAAAATTTCTGACTACAGGGGTCCAAATTCCGATGAATTGCCAACTGGATTGTCATGGCTAATTAATCGTCGTTTATTTATTTTTGTTTCATGATGAACATGTTCTCCTTGAAATAATGTATAAACTGATGCATGTAAGGTTTTTTACTCCTGAGATACTGTCCTGCAATTTTCTCGCTCTCTTTTTCCCTCTATCATATTGCCTTACTTATCCGTTTTTATGTTTGTTTACAGTAATGCTAAAACACCAAGTTTCTTTTTCGCAATCCCACAAGCAGCAGATTGCATCTTGAGGGTGATTGAGAGGGCCGATGCACCTATCATATATCTTTCTATTAATGCAGCTGAAAGCAATACTGGTCTACTAAAGTCACTGCGCTGAATGGCAAGCCTGTTCCACTTGTAATTTGGCCAGCTCGGGTAAATCCATCATTGGCTAAAGGCACGATGATTGACTAGTGCCAGTACCGCTTTTTGAAAGTAAGTGATTCAGCAGAAAAATGGGATGCTTTGTTGTACTGAGGGAAATTCACAGGTGAGATTACAGTGCTTCCTTATTTATTTCATATAGTTCAAACTTAAATAGTGTAACTGACCTAAATTTTACCATCCATATCTGATCATTAGTGTTACACTTTACAAATGAAAATGGGTAACTTGGTACTATAAAACTTTACAATATCTTAGAGAAGCGTCACATTCATTTTGTCTATCCTAGGTAGTCTTATCTTGTATTCACAAAAGACGGATTTCATGACTCAAGCTCGTGACCTTGCGCTGAGGCTCCTCTTCTGCTACAATTTACAAAGATGTAGAAGAATAAATCTGTCATAATGAAAGGACAATGTTCATATTGAACTAAAATAAATTCGGCACTTTTGTATGAACTTAGAATTGTATAATGCTCGACTACTTCTCTAATTTTCACCTTTTGTCTCTCTTGATTTTGCTCTTATGATTGGTCTATTTTTAAAGATTAATGCTTAAGTGTGCATGAAAAGTTTAGCACAATAAATGCACGAAAGCTAATTGGCCAATTTTTAAACCACATCTACTCATATGTGATTTATGTCAACAATTTGTCGCTATTTCGTAGGAAACAACGAAACTACTCTCTTTCAACTTATTTTGGTGATGTGCATTATGAATATTTTCACACTGAAGGTGGAAGCTACGCTGGATAAGACTATATGTGCCATGTCTAGCGTCAGAGCACCTGGTTCTACTTTCACTGAAGACATATTGCAGCTGAGAAAGGACTGGGGTTCAGCATTGATGTGTGATGAGTAGCTTTGCCAAGGTGAAAAACCGAATATTGTAGCGGGAAATGAATGAAGATCGACGGTTTGTATGTGCTGCTGTGGTTCATTTAACAGAAGGAGAAGCTAAGAAATGTATTCAATATTGATGAAAAGAAATAGGGAAAATGTTTAGCTGTGTGTATGTGTGAAAAATTGAACATGCAAAGTAATAAGGACTTTATTTTCTACGTATTTTATAAATGTTTGAAGAAGAATAAAAATAAAAATAAAATGCGTTTGCCGGGAGTCGAACCCGGGTCTATTGCTTGGAAGGCAATTATCCTAACCGTTGGACTACAAACGCTGCTTGATGACTTTATTTCTGATTCGCTATATATTAGTAATATATAGACTTCTATTGATAATTTTGTTTGCTTGAGAAGGATCCTTTGCATATCAATGGCTTTATATCTTTTTTTATGAGTCAATGGTTTTATATTTTACAACTATGAAGATCATCATTATGAGTCAATTATACTTGAGCTCCGGTGTTTAATGAACTCTACCAAAAGACAAATCGTTTTGGAGAATCTAAGTTTGATTCTTGAGTAAAACAATTTTTTATCAAACTTTATTTCTCTTATGGTCGAATTTCAAATATCATGACCTCTTTCCCTAAAAAGGGAGGGTTAATGAGAAGAAAAAAACAAAAGAGTTAATGTGAACAAATAAAATGTTTCTAACATTTATATCATCACCCTTAGCACTTGATTGAAACAATCAAATAAAATAATCCACACCAACAACAAAGGATGTTGAATCTCTCATTAGAAAATAAATAAGCAAGATGGTTTTTATATAAGAAAGAGCCATAAAATAAATCATAGTTTATTTTTGGATAAATAAAGACAGCAACGATACAAGAAATGTTGTTAGTAGCTAACCTACAGTGCATCTGGTCTTTCAATGAACAATAGTAGATGATAGAAAGTTTAGAGCAGATTGATTGGAGGGTAGGGTTGGATTGGAGAGATTGATTGCTAATTAAATATTAACGTTAAAAAATTATAAAATTAGTGTGTGTACAAGTGCAATCCATTTAAGCATCCAAAACGAAGAGTTCAATTGTGTGTGGATGCTCTAAGAATCACATAACCTCCCAGCTCCACAAGTCAATAATTATTTCACTGTTGCAATAGAGGATTGGAATGCTCAATGATGTATTTCCATAAACACCAATTGGCAACTGGGACTAGTGCTTGTGAATCCAAATCTTCCACCAAAGGTTTTTGAACTTTGAGGTTTAAATTAAAGCTCAATTCAAAATCAATGAAAGTTGCATTGATGCAATAAGGGATGAGAGTAATCAATATGTTTTTCCCATAGGGGTTTGTTTTTTTCAATGCCAATCTTCAACCAAGGTTTGGAGTTTCCATTGAAGTGCAGTACAGCCCCTTTCTCTATCAATCTAGGATCAACCTTTGTGTAGCCAAAACCTAGTATATGCCATGACCGGTCCAAGGTCTCGGTTAATCCATAAAATGTCAATAGTCCAGGAGGTAAGGTACCGAGTTTCCACAGTGTCCGATCGGCATTCTTTGCCTGCCAATAATGGTAGATGTCGGTTACATTCTTTTTCCTCCATTCAACCAAATCAAATACATTCATCCCAAATGCCCATCCACATGCATCAGGATCAAAATGTGCTCTTATAAGAGGATGAGAATAGTTCAAGTATGTATGGTATCTATGAAATGTCTCCTTGCAAGTCTCAACAGCTCCATTGACATTCCCATTCAAATCAATTGAAAAAAGATCAGAAAGATCCTTCTGAACCACAACATCGTCGTCCAGGAACACGATTCTCTTCAGTGCAGGAAACATTTCAGGGATATAGAACCTCAGATGGTTAAGCATGGACAGATATTTAGGGTTACAAAACTTGATAGGTGTCTTTCCATCGTCGGTGTTCCCCGAAAAGTAGTAGCTTTGCATTTCTGAATCTTGAAGTTGCTTAAGCACCGGAACATAAGAAGCATTTAACCAAGTGAAGTCTTCATACTTCTGAACTTCCACAGTCACCCCATAGAAATCATTCATGGCAAACCACGTCTTCATCGCAGCATAATTTATTTCATCGGTGACAAGGTGAAAAACAATCATATTGGGATTTTTAGAATTTTTTGCAGTTGAATTGACCACAACCGAAGTTGCAACAATGTTATCAGAAAACACGCAAAAGTGGTAAAGATTTTGATCCTTAATCTTCACCTCCACTTGTCTTTTGTCGTTCAATTTCTTTTGCAAATCAAGGTGTTTGAACCATTCTGTTGTCAACCGGACACCAAGACAGTATAAGCTTTTAGGGACTTCTTCAGCTGCTATTTGTCCATATTTCAAACTCTTTTCTCTTACTGAGTTTACTTCTTCTTCAAGAGCTTGGATTTTTGCTTTGAATCTCATGATCATGGTCGCGCTGTCATAATGGAGTTGTTGTGCTCGGAATAACAGTAACACTATATCATGGATAGCTCTCTCTGAATCTCTAGTTGTTAAAGGAGAATGCCTAGTGGCAGCATTCGAGAGGAGAATCTGCGAATTGCGGATTTGAGCACTTAGTTCCCCAGCAAATTGGATATTCTTACTTTCTTTTGCGATTTCAACAAAAGCTTTTGCTAGTGATATTTGATCATTAAGTTGTCTGGTCACCGAGTCCGAACTTAACATCTCTTCAGTGGTATTAGGGTCTTCCATAATCCTATCATTCTTGTAAGTTCTCTGTACAATACGATACAAGAAGTTATTCGCAAGACAAGGACCGAATCTCACCTTCCCCCCAACTCCATCTCCAAAAATAATAAAGATATAATATTCTAGCTTTGAAATAAGAAGTCAAGCATGTCATGCAAGCTATGCTATGTTCCAATAGCCTAATCAAGTTTAAGTACTTTTTTGTATGATCCAGGCATTGCCCTTTAACTATTCTGTTACAACTCCTATATTATAAACGAAATTATGATGATAATATATTTGGGGAAAATTAGTCTTTCTCTATAATAAGGAAATGTAATGCATGTGAACTTATATACAAGAACAACTATTGAAGTATCACTATATATTCTGCCTATTGCAAAACATTTACCAATAATATCCGCATATATTTGTATTAATTTTGAACAAATTATAACAATGTGAGCACAGTGTAGCAGTAGCAGCATGGTATGAATTCAAATCCAAAGATTATGTGAACTTTTCCTCATTACTCTATGTTAACAGCTTCAGCGTGTTTTGAAAGATGTATGAAAGGCGCGACAATAACTTGTTTAAAGAACTCCTCTCATGTTAACTTATCAGAAAATGAAGCTTCCATGACCTAGACTATGTTCCTAAAAGAAAATATCTAAGTTATTATGCAATTTTTTCAGCAAACAAGAACAAAAATCTACAAAAACAAGTTGAGAAAAAAGAAATACCTTGGACAAAGCCAGTTTAGACTCAATATGAGTCTCTATGGTGAGAATATAGATAAAGATAAGAACCAGTGCACAGCACAATGCCCACAACAACGCATCATGAACCCTTCTCCGCACTGGCCTTGGAAGAAAATCCATCGCTCTTTGCCTCATTTTCCAAACTTGATCAAAAGGTTATGGACATGACAACCTTAATGAATCTTAATTCCTTGATCAGCTTCAAAACAAGTTTCTCTTCAAATAGTTTGTTTCTCTTTGCCAGCATATGGGAGTAACACAAATACACAATTATAGTAACGTTAAACCACTTGTTTTCATACTAATTGACAGGATTATAAGAAACAAGACAAAGGTAGAATACATCAAAAACATTCACTCAAAGATAAATCAATGAGCTATTAGTATCAAATATTCATGATTCACGTAGTAGTAGTAGAGACGAGAGGACCATTGATTATAGTAAAATATTAACCACGCATGCATATATATAGACGAGTAAGGTATAAGAATATTTTTGTGTTACGGACAAAAACAAAAGTGAACGTTGACAACAAGTTGACGTTGTTCTTGTTGGCGGCGGTGGAAGTGTTGCGTTGTAGTAGGGAGGGCAGAGGGGCAACACAAAAATAGGTTCTGTTTGTTTGTTTGTACTTTTTTATTTATTAATGAAGGATACATAGTACGCATACGCTCATTGAGAGGCAAGTATAAAGGAGATTAGTGTGTCCACGTCTTTTTAATTAAAATCAACAGGAGTGAAGAAAACTATTTTTGTTCTAATTACACCAAAAAAAATATATCATTTACATCCAAATTTGATATTAAAATTGATCTAGTTTATTTGAATTGTTTAAAACTCAAAAGCCCTTTTTTCATCTTTCACCTCCTCTTTCACAAATGATAAAATTGAAAGCCGAAAGTTTATTGAAAAAGAATCTGATTTCTCTAATCATATTTCACAGGATATCACTAGAGCATATTTTACATTAAAGAGAGAAGACCAACAATTAGTAGGATTGTAGGAACCAAGTACTCCTATAATTCCTCATACACATATTTTATCTTAGTAGTCAAACAAGTCAATCGGTTCAATTGTTAATATTATATTGCGAATGGATATTGAAGTTTCAATCTTTTTTTCACTCCTCTCTTCAACTCATGCTTCACCTCAGCCAACAAGTCAATCCGTTCATAAAGGAGTCAAAGACGGTATTTATAAAGACTAACAAATTTTGTCCAAAAAATGACTTAACAAATAAGAACAACAAAAATTATTCTATTTTTATTTATTGTTGATATTCATCGACCTCTATATGTTAAATTAAAAGCTTTATTCTTGAGAGGATGTGAGTGAAAATTTCTTTGTAATCCTCTTTTTCGATACACACTGCTTGATTTATTAAAGTATCAAGCATTTATCGATAGAACATTCACAAGTGGTGATGTATATTTACTTGCATAATTTACTTTTGGATTTTTCTTCGCAAAACAATAAAATTCACAAGTTATCATAGAAGAGGATAAAATGAAGGCGATTTCTTTTGAGGTTTTAGCGGAAGTTTAGGAATCTGTTGTGTGCACTAATTCTTCAGAGAAATGCTCTTCTCCCATCTGCTTTTGCTCATCCCTGCTGAGAAATACACATGCGTGAGTTAACTCACGCTGAAAATACACATGCGTGAGTTAACTCACGCTCAGCAATTTTGACGAGAAGGAGAAAAAACAGAAGGGAGAAGAGCCATTTCCAATTCTTTAAATCAAAAAACTAATTTTTGACATTGACTCCCAAGTACAAAAAACTAGTGCAATGAGAATTTGGTAACTGTTGTTAAGCCCTCCCAAATTTTCAGATCAATACATCTGCAAATTTATATTGCAGAAGCTTTGAATCTTAATGTCACTTTAAATGGTGTTATTCCAAATCACTGCTTCAAATCTAATGGTTAATTATGCACAAAGATGTGAAGGAAACAAGAGTCGAACAATTACCAGTGAACACATCGAAAGAAATTCAATTAGTCATTATTTGTAGTGTTCATCTCTTTTCCTCGTCTCCATTAAGATTATTACACCCCATAAACATGCATTACCAAGTCCTAACCACTGATATTTCACGTATGTCAAACCACCAAAGCATAATCGTACCCATATTTAACAGATACAGCCATGCTATGAATGGGTTGTGAAGAAATATGATTAATTTCTAATAAGTTTCACAATATCATAAAATATGATGTGGATTATATTCATTTAAAATAGTTGAAAATGCTCATGTTTATTACATTAAACGCATACATATACAATCATCCCGTACTTCCTTCAACACTCCCATCAAACCAAATATTTACAGGTGACATTCTAAGATTATTTTAGGACAACTTACAGTCATAAGGGGGGTCTAAGGAAAGATCAGACCCATTAGATAGTCTCAATATTACCAAATTTACAAGAAGACTAATTCAAGAACTCCAACTAGTTGCCAAATCCACCAGTCTCTCAAAAACATTAGTAAATGTGGCAAAGCATCTAATTTAATAAATTATATGAACCTAACAACTCCCCTTCAATGACCCAAAATACTTCAATCTCCTATAGTATAAAACTACAAATCAATCAAAAATGCTGCACCAACAGCTGTTGAGTGAACTCAAAAGAGAGCTTCTGAAAAATGTTTCCATTACCAGCTATAAAAGAATCATCAAGCTTTTTTTTGAGAAAATAATTGATAATTCAAATCTTATACAAAGTACAAACCGATCACTTATTTAACAAATTAACCTGTATATTTAACAATGAACTCGGCACTGTATTGCTGCTGAAAAAAAAGTACAACTATCATATCAAAAACGGGGAATATGTAGCAAGAAAAAACAGGATTACCATTGCTTTCACCATCAAACAGCAGGTAAAAGAATTCAAGGTGACTAACCTTAATCAGACTAATTATTTTCTGCAGATTCCTCAG
>Ga0315914_1008748_pt1 | contig 13340 bp, 11 predicted proteins | sample MpolenodulesMG_FD_203920 | JGI IMG/M metagenome (GOLD analysis project Ga0315914, IMG submission 203920) | Medicago polymorpha root nodule microbial communities from Los Angeles, California, United States - elongated nodules | ecosystem: Host-associated > Plants > Roots > Nodule | place: USA...
CGATAATAAGGCAGCTATTTCTATTGCTCATAACCCTGTTCTACATGATCGAACGAAACATGTTGAAGTGGACAAGCACTTTATTAAGGAAAAAATTGACGGTGGTGAGATTTGTATGTCCTATATATCTACCAAAAGTCAAGTAGCAGATGTCCTCACAAAGAGCCTACCTAAGAGACAGTTTGATGACATGGTGTGCAAGCTTGCTATGAATGACATATTCATGCCAGCTTGAGGGGGAGTGTTGAATATTAGCACAGAATCAATCAGATTTTGTGCTGTTTGACTTATTTTAACTGGTTGTAAATACTAATTAATTGTAATTAGCTGTATTAGAATTAGAATTTAAAGGGAGAATAAGTAGCATTTATAGACAGAATAATTTGTTTTATTTTCTGCCTAGACTAGCACTCTGCCTACAGTCGCTTGTATTCTATAAATACCTCCTATGTACTGTTTTACAGATCAATGAAATATATAGCATATTTCCATAACATCCATGATGGCATTCGACACAAACACATTTGAGTTCAGACCAAATTTCAGCACACAAGAATGAATTTGCTTTCCCAAATCCAGTGAAACTGAAGAGGTACAAGCTTGCAGCACACTAGCAAATGTAAAATTATTAGGGACAACGGATGTTTGCCTTATTCGAAGAAACAAATCCAAAGCCTCCGTACTTCTGTCACTCTGAGCGTACCACGCTCTCATCAGACTCCAAGGAAATAATATCATTTTTCAACATTTCCTCAAAAAGCCGTTGCGCATCAACAATCTCCCCAGACTTCGTATACAACTCAAGCAATGCATTGCCAACATAAATACCATGATCATAACTAGATTTCAAAGCACATCCATGAAAACCTTTCCCAACACCAAACGCCTCTAGACCAAGACGGAACTTAAGCACAACCGAAATGGTGAAATTGTTGGGCCTGTACCCCAAAATCCTCATCTAGTTGAAAAGTTGCAATGACTCCTCATAGAAATAAATCTCAGCATAACAAGCTACCATTTCAGTCCAGGACACCATGTCCATGCAACAGATGTCATCGAAAACCTAGCAAGCAACATCGACATTTCCACAATCAGAATAAGCCTCAATAAGGGCAGCCCCAACAAAAGCATCAACATGATGCCCAAGCATGTAAACACAAGCATGAAGAGCCCAACACAAGTGAGCCAAATCCATGCTCTCACCAGCAACTTGAGAAGAGTAGTAAAGACAAACGAGTTCAGCTCATGTCCTTCACTGAATAACCTGTGTTAAAGAAACACACGTCTTAGACTATGACACATGCATTTTTTTTTTGAGAGGAATATGACACATGCATTTATACAATTATCAATTATGTATTCTAAAAAAGTCTTTCGACTAATAATATGTGACGAATTTATCTATCCTAAAAAAAGTGTTTCAACTAATAACATGTGGCGAATTTATCTATCTTGCACGGGATCTTTACTAGTATGTTTATCTATTTATCTATCTCTATTATATAGGTCTGTTTGGATAAACAACTTACTTTGCAACTTAATTTATCTATCTCTTTATCTTTCTTATTTTGTATAAGCTATCTAGAACAACTTATGAGAATAAATTTAAAATAGCGTATGAAACAACATAGGTTGTTTTCATAAACTCAAATAAGTCAATTAAAGTAGGCCCGTAATCTAAGAAAAGTTTTTGGTCTAATGACACACGGAAAAATTTCACATCTTTATTTCCACTTTACCTGAGAATTATGTGAAGGGCTTGATGGAATTGGTGGGAACGGGAGTAACCTCGAGCTAAAGTGACGATGTAATAGTGTCATTTCATCAAACAATTTTGAAGCATCTTGTAAGGAATTGGATGGAACGTAAAAGTTAAGAAGAATGTTTTGAGTGACCAAGTCAAGAGAAGTGCCACACTTAAGAATGTGGCAGTGGAGATGCTTTCCAGTCGGGTCGGTACTGTTTCGAATAATTTGTTGGAGCATGTGGGCGTAGGAATGAGAATCCAAAGCAGTAAGAAATAGTTGGTGATGAATATGGCGACAGTGATGAAGTAGTTGTAGTGACAGTTTTGTACTGTCACAAACTATACTCCTAATCATGTTTCATTTACTCTTTTCATTCATCTCTTTGGAGTGAACCAAATGTACATAATATGAGAGTGAAATTTGCATGCTTCATTTTTTTCACGTAATAATAGTTAATTTGTTCAGCAAGAGAAAAATATATTTAACACTTCATCAAGATCATGTAATGGTTTGCAATATTGACATACTGAATATGGGTTTTTTTGAATAATACTGATTTCACTAATCTCTACTAAGAGTAACTATGGCAACCAAGAAAAGTTGGATGAGATCATAAGAGATCTTTCCTAGTTTAACTAGACGTCTAGGAATCAAATTCAGCCTTGAAAATACAACGGTGTTTTATCACTCAGTGTGATCTTATCAAGCTCAAGGGATTAGTTTTTGTAATATTCTCGCTCATTCTTAAGATAATTGTATATAAATTTTGGTGAATATATCTTTTTAGTGTGAATAAAAGTAATTATGAATTAAAGTATAACAAACTGAGATTAAATGTCATAGATACATGCTTATCAAAAGAAAAAGAAAGGTCATAGATATATGAGGATTTGCTATGCCAATAAACCACACTGGTATATAGTTAAATGGACTTGAATCTCATCCTAAAAGCTAGCTGAAAGGATGGAGGTTCTTAAACATATTTATGCATCCAACAGGACTCCAAAAAATTTCAATATATATTTTATGTGAAAGCATGTTATTATCTACATGAAAATGTATTGATATTTATTTTTCAATAAAGATAATTATTAAAAAGTCGAATACAAATATGTCATAAAAATGTTGAATACATAGTTTACAAGAAAAAACATTGATATTGTTTTTTGTTTGGCTCTGGAAAATTTATAGTGAGGAGAAAAATACCACTTTGTTTACATCACTTTGTTTTTGACAGTCAACGTCTAATTCATAAAATTGGTTGTGATTATATAAAGGTGTGATAAATCTTAATAAAAAAGTGTTAATAACTTAAGAGTGAAGGTGCTCAATAATGCTTGAGTGTGATGACTCTAATTTCTTCTAATTTAATCAAAAGTGTTGGATTCAAATACATCATTGGGGTACAGAAACATTAAAAAAAAAATACTGTTCAATGGTCCTAGTCGTATCAAGAAATTAGTATTTGCAGCTGCTCGCAAAGGATACTCAATTTCCCCAACAAATCTAGATAAAATTTAAATAACAAAAAAATAAATGTTATCCACGATAAATTTAATTTGTATAATTTTTTTTTTTTGAAGAAGCTTAATTTGTATAAATTGACAATGTAAACTTCTTTTTACAATGCATCCAATCAAATCATTCATTATGACATCAAAAAAATCACTCATATGATGTCACCTTTTTAATTTAGTTCTTAAAATATATTTACGAATATCTATTTGCATGATTGGATGTGGAAAGAAAAAAAAACCAAGTTCTTCCACTTTAAAGTCAGTCAGAGGAAAAAAAGAAACTGGATTCACACTATTAAGGATGCTAGTGGTATGATTAACTTTGAGCCTGAAAGAATTGAAAACATTTATGTTGATCACTTTAAGGATCTGTTTCAAAGCTACCCTACTCAGAACACTAACACTGATAAAGCTATTGAGGTGTTTAAAGACAGAATAACCCAACCTATATGCTGACTTTAGTTCAAAAGATGCCTAACCATCTATGAAAATCAAAATAACTTATAAAAATTGCTCAACACAAACTATTTAATCAAAACATACATGTCTCTCCTTTAACTACTGGGAATTTAAATCTCCATGGCATACCTTTTTACTTTGTCATGAGAATAAGACGCATTTGATTACCAACATTTCCAGGGAAAACAGGGAGCAAAACTGCAGTTCTAAAATTTTTTTTTTTGAAAACCAGTTGATAAAAGTAATAACAATAGTATAAATGATTTCTATTTCTTTAGAGAAATCATAATAACAATTAACAATAATCTCTTTAACCTTCCTTAAGAAAAAAACAATAATCCTACCTATTCATGACAACAATGCTACATATCCACAAATAATAACATAATAGGTCAATCTGTTATTGTCCTAAACAGATCTTGTTTTGGAAATGGATCAAACCTCAAATGGAGAAAAAACATGGGAATGGTTGGTGAAGTGATAAAAATGTACCTCACGATTTAAGTCATTCATCTAATGTTGCAGGTATATTGAATTGCCCAAACTACTGTTGAGCTTGCTTCACAATGAATAACATCCACCTCCCCACTAAACTAAACAAGTTATATCCTATTTTTTGACTGCGCTATCAGTTACCAGTAATCACCACATGAGCAAACCCCATGACGAAAATGATGAAACCGATTTATATCTCGGATAACAATTTCTCGTTGCACAATGTTCGAGATCAGCTTCATAACTGTATGACAATCTACACATATGCGGAGATTTTTAATAATGCGAATAGAACATGATAGCGGAGTCCGAATTAGTCCATAAGCCAATGCTAGTCTTTCACTATGTACCCACAAGTGTCGCTCTTTTTCATCATCTTCCACGTCAAGCAAAACAGCATTGCAATCAGGAACATATCCTGCATCTCTGGTTTTCTTGTTTAACCATTCAAGCATTGCACATATAAGTTTAATGTCGGGATGAGAAGTGTGACCCACAGAAAAATAGTGAACAACACCTTGGTTCTCAACCCAGCTTAAGCCAGGTTCCTTCTTCACTTTTTTCTTTTGCATATATTTTCTAACAAAAGCAACATTGTCCCATCTCCCTGCAGTTGCGTACATGTTTGACAGAAGTACATGGGTTGCATCATCATGCGGCTCCATCTCAAGTACATGTTGGGCACAAACCCTTCCTAGATCAACTTTCTTGTGAATAACGCACGCACCAAGCAAAGCACGCCACACCATAACACTTGGCTGATATGGAATTTCTCCAATGAGTTTCATTGCTTCATCAAAATGGCCCAATCGTCCAAGAAGCCAAACCATGCAAGTATAGTGCTCTATACATGGTTTAATGTCGTAATCCTTTGACATTGATTCAAAGTGAGCTTGTCCTTTGTATAACAATCCTGCATTGCTACATGCAGACAGAACACCAACAAAAGTCAGTTTATTTGGTTTGCAATCAGTACGTTGCATCATGTCAAATAAATTTAGTGCCTCCATACTCATGCCATGCATAGAATACCCACAGATCATAGCATTCCATGAAACTTCATCCCTTTTGTTCATCTTATCAAATGTTAGTCGGGCATCATTGATTCTTCCACATTTAGCGTACATATCTATCAAAGAATTTGCAACTACAGTGTCCTTGTAATACATGGTTTTGATGGTTAAGGAATGAATCTGAAGCCCCGGTTCTAGTGCCGCTAAACTAGCAGAGGCACGGAGAACACTTGAGAATGTCACTTCAGTTGGCTGCATGTCATGTCCAAGCATATCTGTAAATAAATTCATTGCTCTCTCCCCATCCCCTAACTGAACATAACCAACGATTATCGTGTTCCAACTCACATCATTCTGATCTGGCAATTCCTCAAACAACTTCATGGAGTTCTCAATTTCACCACACTTGGCATAAACATCCATGATGGCATTCGACACAAACACATTTGAGTTCAGACCGAATTTCAGCACACAAGAATGAATCTGCTTTCCTAAATCTAGCGAAACTGAAGAGGCACAAGCTTGCAGCACACTAGCAAATGTAAAATTATTTGGGACAACAGATGTTTGCCTCATTCGAAGAAACAAAGCCAAAGCCTCCTTACTTCTGTCACTCTGAGCGTACCGCGCTATCATCAGACTCCAAGGAATAAGATCATTTTTTGGCATTTCCTCAAAAAGCCGTTGTGCATCAATAATCTCCCCAGACTTTGCATACAACTCAAGCAATGCAATGCCAACATACAGATCATGATCATAACAACCTTTCAAAGCACAACCGTGAACACTTTTCCCAACATTAAACGCCTCTAGACCAAGACAGGACTTAAGCGCCCCTGAAATGGTGAAATTGTTGGGCTTGTACCCCATAATCCTCATCTGGTTGAAAAGTTGCAATGACTCCTCATAGAAACAATTCTCAGCGTAACAAGCTACCATCCCAGTCCAAGACACCATGTCCTTGCAACAAATGTCATCGAAAACATGGCGAGCAACATGGACATTTCCACGAACAGAATAAGCATCAATAAGGGCAGTCCCAACAAATGCATCAGCATGATGCCCAAGCTTATAAACACAAGCATGAAGAGTCCAACACAAATGAGCCAAATCCATGCTCACCAGCAGCTTGAGAAGAGTAGTAAAAACAAAAGGGTTCACCTCATGTCCTTCTTTGAATATCCTGCGTTGAAGAAACACACACACCTTTAGAATATGACATGTGCATTTATACAATCTATCTCTATATATTCTAATAAAAGTCTATCAACTATCCCCCCACCCACCACATTTATATGGTATCTTTACTGGTATGTTTATCTATCTCAGTATAGGTCTGGTTTGAGTGCACAGCTTAATTTGCGGCTTATAGCATAAATGCTTATTGTAAGCTATTTTCATAACAAAAGATAAAATCAAATTAATTGCTTATGTATAAGCTATAAATTGTTTTTAGAGATTATTATGGAGAACTTATGAAAATAAGCAGAAAACAACATATTAACACGTCATAAGTTGTTTTCACAAGTTCTCCCAAGCAGTCACACAAGTGTTTACAATAGATAAACTCAAATAAGTCAATGCAAACAGGCCAACAATCTAAGAAAAGCTTTTGGTCTAACGAAACACGGGAAAATTTCACATCTTTCTTTTTCTACTATTTTTCGCCACGTTCGTGCTATACCTTTACTAGTGTAATTAAAAAGGAGAACTTTACCTGAGAATTAAGTGAAGGGCTTGATGGAATTGACCAGAACGTGAGTAACCTTGAGCTAAGGTAACAATAGAGATGGTGTTTGTTTGGGGCATTTCATCAAACAGTTTGGAAGCATCTTGCAAGGAATTGGATTGAACGTAAAAGTTAAGAAGAATGTTTTGAGCAAACACGTCAAGAGAAGTGCCACGCTTGAGTATGTGGCAGTGGAGATGTTTTCCAGCTTTCGGGTCGGCACCGTTTCGAATAATTTGTTGGAGCATGTGGGCGTAGGAATGTGAATCCAAAGCAGGAAGACATGGTTGGTGTTGGTGATGGATACTGCGACATTGATGAAGTAGTTGTGACAGTTTTGTGCTGTCACGAACTATGCTCCTACTAATCATGTTTCATCATATGTTATTTGTCTTGCTCTTTTCATTTATTTCAGTTGGACTGAACCAAAATATATACATAATGAGTCAAACTTGCATGCTTCAGTCACGCAAGAATAGTTTAATGGTTCAGCATATCAGTGTCAATGCAAAATTAAAGAGCACAAAATTTATAGGCTATGTAGGTCGACACCTCTAATCAAAGACATATTTGATGACTGACACAGTGTCAGTTCGACACTAACACATGTGATTACATTTAATTAATTCATTTTCGCAAACTCTTATCGCTTTTAGCTATAAGTATCATCATTTTTTTGTCCGTATCTGATGTACGATAAAAATATTATATTTAGTTTACATTGATAGTACATCTCTATTGAAAAGTTTAATTGAGAACTTACCTATAAAGTTATAAATTAGTATCATTAAAAATCTACAAGAAGCTTGTCAAAAATAATCAAAAAATAATAATCTAAGGTATAAGGGCAGACTTCGTCCTCTTATTCAATTCAAAATGTTGATCTCTCATTTTTGAAGTTTGTGATTTTGGTCCCCAATTTTTCGATCTTGTATGTTGATCACAGGGTTAAACATGAAGATAAGTAGTGAAAGTAACAGGCAGTCCTTTAACGGAAGAATATAGGTTCTTATATGGTACTAATGTTTGTCCTTTGCTTCCATGTTTGATGTATTGAGCAATGCAATGAAAAGCATAACAATAACGTGGCAAGACTTCATGAAGGTTAGAGCATATAAGTTGACCAGTTTTGATATTTTTGAATGCAAACATGAGCTCATTCATATAAATAATACATGAGCATTACTGCATGACACAAGACAACTGAGTAAACTATTCTAACCACATTACTAAAGTACATTATCTTCCTTCAGAAAACATCCACGCTAATATATAAGCCTGGAAGAGAATTCTGATCGAGAAAAGGGTTTTTATTTCCTTCATTGTTCTTAGGACACTCTGTATTTATCTTCCTGTTTCATTTGCTTAGCTTCTGAACATTTTTTCTATGTCGATTAGTAGTTGACAGAATTCAACGTTTCAAGCCCATAATTTCCACAAGGAACTATAGTATAATTACTAACTACTGAACATAATAACTTTATTATCAAAAACCAGGTGATAAACTTATTGTCAGAGTACAAAACCTCTGTAACCCATGGCTTGAATGATGCATCAAATCGGACCATAACAAAAGGTGCTAAATTGGACGTTCTCCAAGATTAAATAACAACTTAAAGAAACTAAAATCTTCAATGAGTGAATCACCTCCTCTCAAACTCAGCTTCATGGCAATGTGGATCTAACCAGTCCTTAGGAGAGGATCCCTTTGCCATGCCAACACTTGCTTTCTCCCCACCTACAAGCTCCCTCAGGTTATCCACTTTATTCTCCCTACCTGTCCCACTAATTCTCTTATCAGCTTCTTTCAGCTTTTGCTTGAACCGCTGCTTCCGGTTTGATGGAATTACCTCTTGTTGTTTTGATTGCGAAGGAGGCGCTCCGTGTGGGCCAAGATAGATGTTCTCTTCCTTCTTAGTCTACAAAAAACAAATACAGTAAGCATAGACAATGTCAACAAAACCAGTTCCAATATCTAAAGCCTGCATATTATCCAGTCATCCTAAGAAGAAACAATTCTTTCAACTGACCTTTGCAGCAGAATTTGGCGATTCTACGCTCGCAGCATTGCTTTTACTTTGATCAGAGTCTTCAATTCCCAAACTCGGAATCACAAATCCATCGGTGTCTACAGCCAACAAAAGTCCAAAGAACATTCATTTAAGAACAACAGTAAACATGTTAATTTTGATAGCCAACAAACAACATAGTAAACTGCAATATGAAACATAGTAAGGATAAACATTGACATATACAACAACAAACAAGTCTTAACCCGCTAAGAGAGGTTGGCTATATGGATTAAATTAAGTCATAATATTCTAACATAAACCATATTTCGGTCCAACTCAATAATCATCTGATCTACTCTGCTTAATACAAAATTGTCTTCTCTCTGCTTCTCTCTGCGTGCCCAAATCACCTAAGCCCATTTTCCACCATCTTTTCCTAACTCTCGCTAGTATTATCATTCCTAATCCTATCCGATATAGTCTTACCACACGTCCAACGAAACATCCTCATCTCCGCTAGGCTTAATAAAAAAAATAAACTTTATAGATCCAGATATCATCTCTATGCAATATATAACAAAGACAACATATCAAAATACTCTAATTTGCATAAAAAAATTCAATCAAACAGCATAAATCAAGCTAGAACTACACACATTCAGCAAGGATGTTATCCTAATAATTAAATAAAGTACAGGTTCATCAATCAATTACCCCAGAAAATAAAATTAAGAGGACATGAAAATAATAACTCAACAGAACTAATCCAATTGGCAAATACTATATATATGGTATTGTGATTCAATCGATTTCCACCTAAATTCAATAAATCAATAAGAATAAAAAACTCAAATAAGTTAAATACTAATCAACGAATCAATCAGTGACCAATTCAAAATTAATATCCCAATTATTTAGGGAAACGCGCAAAAAACCACAAAAGATCCCTTTTTTTCCTTCTATGATCAATCGATTCTGGTTTAAAAAGAAAATAAAAAAATGAAATTGAAGCGAAAATTGCATACCCCACTCGTCATCATCTTGTTGTTGAATGGGAGAAGTGGATTGCAGTGAAGAGGGCTCCATGGTAAAGCGATGACCATGGATTTCAATGCGAAATGGGCGATAAAGCCCGATTGAAGAAACAGAGCGAATCAATTTGAAGACCAAATTGAAAGAGAAATTAAAATAAACCCTAATTTTAGGGTTTGGGGGGAAATTGTTCGAATATTGAATTGAATCGCCACACAACACAAGGGTACTTTTGTCGTTCTCGTTTTTTAAATGGGATTCTTCATATCATATATTCTTCATTTTTTTTTATTGATTGATTGATTGATTATTCCAAAAAATATTAATTAATTGTTTATGATAAGATAAGGATTCGTCATATTTTTTTATTTCATTGAATTATTATTTTTGTAGTAAGAATTTTTTTTAATTTAGCAATATAAGAATTTAAATTTTTATAAATTAGTTTTAGTCCCAATTCTTAAGTGATATGAGATTTTTTTAATGTAACGAAAAAGTAGCCTCAATCGAGACTAAAGAGATGACTTTTGCAAGGTTAGAAGAACCATATTTTTGAGGTATTATCTGTTTTAGCTTTTTGTATATATACTATTACGATTTTGTCATTCTTAAAAACTATTTGATGGGTAGAGAGAAGTGTGAAATATTTTGGGTATATCAAAACAAATATTATTATACCAAGAGGATGAAGATAATTTATGAGTGACTACTTCAAATTGTTAAGTAATTAAAGCAATTTACTTGTACCACAAGCTTTTGTTAGTTAGTTGGATAGTTAAGTAGTAGTTATATAGATAGTAAGCTTCTGAATAACTACTATTTATCTTTAGGAATGTATAGGTAACTACTTCTTAACTAACTCTTAATTACTTGTGATACAAGTAAACTTATCTAGAACTATTTTAACCAACGGAGTAGGGTTGTGACGAGTTATCTTGTACATTAAATTATTGTACTATCGTGTTTTTATATAAATTAATTAATAAAATTGTTCATTTGTTAGGGGAAAATTATTCATTTTTTCTTACTTTTTTTTGTCAGGTAGCTGGTGGCTAGAACTTACTTTATAAGGTGAATAAGTGGGGTGTCCGGAGTTTGAACCCCGACCCTTACATATAATAATGCATTGTTCTATCAACTGAGTTATGCTCACGGGACATTATGTTTTCTTACTTATTGTATAATTATGCATAAATTTTGAAATTGGCCGATAGTGTAAACAATATATTCACTGACAATTTCTATAAACTATGTCCATAAAATTATGGATGTTGTAGTCCTGTAGAGATTTTCATGAATTATAGTTTATATATCAACAATTTTTTAGAGGATCAAAAACAAAATAACGAAAGCAATAGACACTCTATTTTAAACACTCATTTTTTTTATAAAAAAACACTCTTTAATACTCACTCTTTTATCGGATGATATTAATGTATGTTCCACGACTTTAAGTGGAATCCATTTCCAAGGTGTGAAACTCATATTGATTTAAACCAATAAAAAAGTGAGTTTTTAGGAGAATGTTGAAAAAATGAGTGTCGCTATCACTACTCAAACAAAAATAGAATGAGGAATAAAATTAACGGTATGGGTCGAGAAAATTGTTTGCATTTTTTATGGATAATATATATTTTTTTTGCATCTTTTTCTTTGCAATAAACTTAAAAATTGTAGCATGTTAATTGGAAGTTGAAATTTTGAGGTTGGATTTGTGCGGAAAAATATCTGAATATATCCCCTTCTCAGTTTGTGCTTAAGGTTCAACAGATGCTCCGAAGTTGGTTTCTTTTCATCTTCTGATTAGATTCTTTTCTGGTGAAACAAAAACTGGAAGCCAATCAAAAAGTATCAAATATTATACAATTTTGTTCTCAGCCGTTGTTTTTGTTAAGGTGTTGAAAAGTGATTCCATATAAGACCTTTTTTTTTTCTTTTTGAAGGAATATATAAGTCCTTGTTTCAATAAACAAATTGATTAAGTGTTTATAACATTAAAGTGCATATGTACAAGTTATTTTTATAACAAAATGTAAAATAAAGTAAAAAAAATCATATATACAGTGAGAAAATGCTGACCACGTCCTTTGCATTCTTTAAAGAATAAAAAATAATTTATTTTTTTTTGCGTAGAATACGTGTATTCAGTGCTTTTATATATATTTGACTTATATTTTTAAAATTTAAACAATGTTTTTAGAGCACTTGTTAGTATTACCCTAAATTATAAGTTATGTTGATGAGTCTATAGAAATAAGTTAAAAATAACATATGAACAAGTCAATTCAAATAGACACTAAAAGTGATTTTAACTAGTTTTTGTAATGATTATCTCATACTCATAATTGTGTCAATATAAAGCCGTTGTATAATATATTCTAGCATGAAAAAACAAGAGCGGATCATTCTTTGCCAATTTTTAGTTTTAAAGTTGATGTTTGATTAAATGATCGACTAATTTGAAAGATCAATCTCACGGTCTATCAACGAAAATCTCAATTAAAGTCATACTTCGTTATGTGTAGACTAGCACACTGATAAGTGCTCAAAAGTAACATATTTCATGTGTTAAGCGAGGCATTTTAGTGACTTGTTCTGCAAGTTATCTAAGGAAAAGCTACCAAATTATGTTCTTTTAACCATTTATGCTTTACATGCCTGATTTTCCCACTTCTTATGCAGGAAATGACAAGCAAGGGACAAGAAAGAAGCTGACGAACTAAAGTCTGTACGCTTAAGCGTCCTCCGCACGCTTAAGCGTACTAGGTCCAGTAGCAAACCTTGTTGTAAGCTATTGGTACGCTGCCAGAACGCTTCCAAGATTCAGACAGTACGCTTAAGCGACCCATTGTACGCTTAAGCGTACTAGGTCCAGTAGCAAACCTTGTTGTACGCTTTCAACACGCTTACAGTTCGCTTGCCAAAGCTTCCAGCTGTACGCTTAAGCGACCTGTTGTACGCTTAAGCGTACCAAATGTCGAGAGCTCAGACCTGTACGCTGATTGCACGCTTCCTGTACGCTTAAGCGAACTTCGTCAAATGCAAGTGGATAAGGCACACGTGGCTGTTCCCAATTGGGCAAAAGGAAGATTTCCAGATGGTACGCTTAAGCGTACCCCTGTACACTTAAGCGTGCTAGCACGATTTTGGCCCATATAAATAGCTTTCTCTTCTCTTTCCAAAGGGACATTACATAGTTTTTGATATTTTTCTAGTTTTAGAGAGAGATTAGGGTATTTTCTTGAGAGAGAAACACAAAGCAAGGTAGTTAGGAGTAGATTCAACCCAAGATTTGTTGAGACATCATGGATCTAGGCATTGAATCTTCATCTTTT
>Ga0315914_1008749_pt1 | contig 13340 bp, 10 predicted proteins | sample MpolenodulesMG_FD_203920 | JGI IMG/M metagenome (GOLD analysis project Ga0315914, IMG submission 203920) | Medicago polymorpha root nodule microbial communities from Los Angeles, California, United States - elongated nodules | ecosystem: Host-associated > Plants > Roots > Nodule | place: USA...
GCAGATATCAAAGAGAAGTTGTTCTTGTAAATTCACTTTTCCAGCATTCTCATCCCAAACTTCCCTAATATTTACAAGGAAGCTTCTACCTTCAAAATTCCGGCCAATTTTATTGTAAATAGCTTTTGCAATGGTTGTTTTACCAACTCCCCCCATACCCCACATCCCTAGTAGAAGAACTTCATTTGATTGTTGGATATCTTGGTCCAGCAGTTGAATCATATCTTTCACTCGAGATTCAACTCCCACTGGATTGTTAGCAATAAACAAGTCTGTCTTGTCAAGCTTATGCGTAACATTTTCAACAATGTCCTGGATAGCCTCACTTTCATTCCTACATAAAGTAAACCAAAGAAAAGGAACATAAATACGTACATATGTTTTTTGGGTTTTCTACAAGTTCCCTCCATCGCAACTTGTTCAAGAAATTGTTGGCCATAAAAAATTGTTCAAGTTCCCACTAAGTATACATAAATACGTACATAAAAAATACCTGGAGTTTAGGACTACAAACCCAGCAAGACCAGCTGCCTCACGAAGTGCAGCTCTCCACGACTCATCATATTTCTGCCCATACCCATCCTCATCCTCATCCTCATCCTCATCCTCATCCTCAATCTTATTTAAAAGATTTTGAAATGTTTTTCCGAATTCACCGGTTTGATGACGTACTTCAGATGGATCTACATGGTAGAAGATCGGCAAAACAAGTTGGGCACCAAATCTGTGACACTTCATTATCTGAACCAACTCTTCCAAACACCATCGGGATCCAGCATAATTAGTGGAGAAAACAATAAGAGAAATTTGAGATCGGTCAATTGATAGCAATAGTGATGTTGAAATGTGATCTCCCCTTTGAAGTGAATCATCGTCCTTGAAGACTTTAATTCCAGCATTTTGAAGAGAAGCGTGAAGATGTGAAGTCAAGGATGAACGAGTGTCTTCCCCTCGAAAACTTAGGAACACTTCATACTTATGTTTCAAAGTAGTGTACCAATGATTCTTAACAGCGTTATTAGTTCGGCCCGGTAAAAGCCTGGATATTGTAGCCCATTTGTTTCCAAATCGATCATGGGCTCTGATTATAGCATCATCCTCTTCAGGCGTAAAAGCCCGATGCTCAACTTGTGGTGAAAGCTGATTACACCAACGTAACCTGCATGATTTCCCTGACCTGCCTGGTATCGATTTGCTTATAATCGACCAGTTTCTCGCACCTTGCTTCTCCACGAGCTTTAGAAGTGTTTCATCTTCTTCTGGACTCCACGGACCTTTGATCTGATCCATTTCTTTTCTGTTAACTACTGTGTGTGTTCATATGATATTATAAAAATATTTTGTTTTGTTGATGAGAAAGAAAGAAAGAGGGTTTTGTGATGAAGCGGTTTAGGAGTTGATAGGGAGTGTTATGGGCAATCGGTAACGGTTATAGCAGGGAAGCGGTTAAATTGGGATACAGCTGCAAGTCACCTCTTTTATCTGATTAATTAATTTAAACGCGCGTTTATCACTAACGAGAAAGTGTTTTTCACGTGATGGATTGATTAATGTCTCAACGTTAAAAATAAAGCAAGAGTATAAAAAACGGAAAATATAAACTAGAGTTGATTAATTTCTACAAGAGGCTTGCAACCTTGCTTTGTCTCCGGATCAAACCTATCTAAACTTTAACCAGTGAGTCTCATAGCTTACGAAAATTTATACCATCAACTTAAAAATCAATGGTGTTTTATTCTCTGTAATATAGTTTATTTTTGGTTTTTTTCCCTGTAATTTTTTTTTTACTTACCCCTGTAAAAAAAAATTTGTTAATATATGAGGGACAATTTATTATATGAGGGACAATTTATTATGATTGAATTTATCGATTTTATATATGAGGGACAATTTATTATATGACTAAATACATAAGCATTTATCAAATGTTAATATAATTGTAAAATAATATATTAAGAATCAAACGATAACGTTTTTTTTAAAATGAGATAAATATCTATGTACCGATAGTGTAAATCGTTTTTACACATATATCTAATCAAATTTTTATATATCTTTTACAATAACAAAAAGATTATATCTAAAACTATTGCAAATAGGTTGAAAATTATACTACCTGACATTATTGGAAAGTTTCAAAGTGCTTTTGTTCCAGAAAGATTAATTACAGATAATGCTTTAATTGCTTTTGAATCTTTTCATTGGATGAGGAAAAAAAAGCTTGGTAAGAAGGGATATGTGGGGATCAAATTGGACATGGCGAAAGCATATGATCGAATTGAATGGGATTTTCTCATTGCTATCCTAAAATCTATGGGTTTTTCTCAGAAAAGGCAAAATCTTGTTCAAAATTGTATTTCTTCGGTTTCTTTTTCTATGCTGCTCAATGGTAGCCCGTGTCAAAATTTCTCTCCAAAGTGTGGTTTACGCCAAGGGGACCCCTTATCACCTATTTGTTTATTATTTGTGCAGAGGTGTTTTCAAGCCTTCTCATCAGAGCCCAAGATGAAAATGTTTTACATGGATTGAAAATAGCTAGAGGAACGCCAAGTATTACCCATCTCTTTTTTTGCTGATGATAGCCTTATTTTATGTAGGGATTGCCATCAGAATGCTCGAAATGTTAATGAGGTACTTATTATTATTATTATTATAGAGTTTAGTTGAAGAGTAGAATTATGAGATATGTTTCATTGGTAATCAGTAAGTAGTAATGTCATTCCTTGTACTTATATTATATCCACATTCCTTATAAATGTGACATGAAACTAATGAGTTACCTTCATACAACAATACCTTCTCTAACAACAACATCAACAACAACAATGACTCACCAAGGGTTAGTGAATGGTGGTGACTGTACTTGGAAAATAAGAAATTTCTCCTTTTCTTTAGTTACATACAACTCCTTAGCCTTTCTATTCTACTCTTTCTTAGCCTATCTACCTTGGTCACATTTTATCAAAATCAAAGACCATGTCATGAAGGAAATCAAATAGAAAGGAAAATCAATAAAATCATATATGAATAGAGATAGATAAGCATACCGGCAAGATAGGCCAAGCTCTAATATGATATTTAATACTGAAATTTGGACAGCAACACCTTTGTCAGTAAACAGAATGAAAGAGCAAGAGAAACTGCAAATTCCAAAGCACTTTGGATCATATTATTTCAGTATAAACCTTAGATATTATCAATACAAGAGTAGGTAACACCTCAAGTACTAATGCTTAGGCAGACGTATGAAATTCCACATAATCAACAAAGTCCTTTGGCGTTTTGATGAACGCTAAGACGTATCACCAACCACTTTTTCTATTCTCATGCCAAACATTTGCAGCTACATAATATATTCTCCAACGTTAGGTTTTAAACAACAAAATAAAAATGATGATAAAGAATGCAGAATCATTCTCATCGATGGTGTGCTTTACGAGGTATGAAGCAAGAAATACTTATCACTACCAACCTGCCATAGTTTTGCTTCGGCGCCTTCCATGGAAACCGAACCTTTTTTTATCTCTTCGGATAGCTTCTCAACATGTGTGTACATAGAGTAGTAACTAAACAAGCAACATTTTTATTTTATCATATTCATGTAATATCATTAATTAGGATAGACATTAAGAAAATAATTATAACTTTGATAAGTCTTAAGTTACTAAATTACTATGTATCCACACTAGAGGCCCATAAATGAAACAAAAATAATGATTGAGTTGAGATACAGATCAGCAACAAAAGTTTAATTTGGGTTAGTAAAAAAAACACTAAAGATCATAGCGACTAGACCACAAATAATGTGTGACTGACTTATTTAGAAAAATATAACTATACACCTACCACTTATGCATCAACGTAGGAATATAGTCTGACACTATGATACAACCAAAAATAATTTATACTACCGAAAAAAGAATGATCACATTTGAAAAACAATGACCATCACTTTCAATTGTGGATTAAGATAAGAAAGGTCAATAAATGGAGAACATATATATGAACATAAATATGATCAACGAGCCTGGGTTGGGTGCAGTCATCCATATTGCAGGTTTTTCTATATGAGAAATCGAGAGTTTGCATCTTCCCTACAGCCACCAACGAGCAAAACAAACTATGTAATGCAATACTATGTAACAAGAGTTTGTATCAAGGAAAGTAACATGGCAGGGAGTGTGAAGAAAGGAAAATGTGCATAAAATGATCACAGTATGTATTGAACTATTCCAAGCAGACTTCAACATAAGAAAACTTTGATTCACCCCTACACATTACAGATTTATAAACAAGTAGCACCACTGTCCTATACCATCCAACCAAAAATTATATCACAACAATTGCCTCAAAACATAGCAGCTCCCACAAAAATTTGAATTACAACACTTGAATACAAAAATACGCCTACACATGTTTTATATTACACATCGGAGAGGGAGGATATTTGATTCTCAATGTCCAAAAAGCTTGAGTTTGGTGTTCTACTTCTAACATTACTAGTATAGTGACTCGTGCCAAGCACGAGAAATAAACTTTTTTGATCAAATGTATACATTTTATATTATGTTATCTTAAAGTTATAAGTGTGGTTATAATTTAAATTTGATATGGAAAAAATATCATCTTAATTTTGTTAATTTTGTATATATTTTGAAATATCTAAACATTGCACATAACGATTAAAGTATTTGGATTTATACTTATACTAATTATTTGTAGTATAAGATGTACTCATTGTTAAACTTAGCATATGTAATATTTTTGCAAAAATACGCCGATGTACTGTATATTATTATTTGTTGATATAATATACTTTATTAATCATAAAAACTAAAAAATTTGTATTTTTTTTTATGTAATAGTCAGTGTCAGATGTATACACCTAGTGTGTGAATACAAACATTAAATTTTTTACGGGTGTGTATAAATATAGTTTGGGCTACAGAAACAACGATTGTTATTTGTTTTTATTTTTTACAAAACCAATGGTCTTATGTAAATATTGTATTTTAGGGTAACAACGATGTAAAAAAAAAAAGTTCCGCGTATTGTTATACCTGAAAAGTGCATCAATTAAAAGTCAATGGTAGGAGGATCTGCTTATATAGAAATTGCATGTCCTGTAATGACTAGTACGCCCTACAAAGAAATTAAAAAAAACGACTTCCAAACAATACGCAACTTTAGTTTTCCAAATTATAGCAACAACAATTCTAAAACATAACCAATGATCATACTTTTTGAAAAACTTCATGATATATTTGTGGTCTCCTTGCAAACATTATTATCTTCATCCAAGATGGGCAGCTTCAAACCTGTTCTAGAAGTAACTCGAGAGACAGCGACATAGAGTTGTCCATGCGTGAACACGGTCTTAGGAAGATAAACTCCCACACGAGATAAAGATTGACACTGACTTTTATTTATTGTCATTGTAAAATAAAAGCATCAATGAAAATTGTCTGCGCCTGAATGTGAAGGGTAGTCATGGATCACTCGGAATAAGATTCATCCGGGGAATGAATACCCTAGTACCTGCCCTTTTTCCTGTAATTACGGTAGTAGTTATTGTGTTCTTACCTAGATGTGTAACTAACAACCTCATATCATTATACAATCCATTGGCCTGACCGATGTTTCTCATCAGCACAACTGGACATTCCACCCTTAGTTTCAACCGGTGATTTGGAATTCCAGAGCTCTTAATACCATTAAGAAATTCCGTTGTGAACCACTCGCTTTGGACATTAGAATTTTCACCCGATCGACAAACTGAATCAGAGCTTAAATACTCTTTCTCTTCACCTGGAATCGGAGACATCATATATTCGTTAACATGCTCAACTGAATCAAGCGTTGGTGCGAGTATTCCCCTTTCTTGGAAAAATAGCGGGTCACCAAGATTATCATTCAAATCGGGATATACAAAGTCTATAAGTGACATCAACAGATCGATTTGTTGTGTCCGATATGAGCAAATCTTCCGGAATTTCTACCTTCATTTCACCATTCTCATCCGAAGCGTCGTTGTCGTCTCCAATTGAGAGTATCCACTTGCCAAAATTAGCAATTTCTTCCTGCTCTGCAGGTACCGTAGATGCACCCAATCTCATATTAACAGTAAGCCTTAGCACATTACAATAAGCCCATATCTTTGATGAATTGATTGCGGCATCAACAATATCCTACCTCGATCCTTTTCGAACAACAGCCAATATCTGCCTGAAATCACCGCCTAAAACTACTGCATTCCACCAAAAGGTCTAAACTCGTTTAGGGGATCATTCTTGGACATGATATCACACATTGATCGGTTAACTGCCTCAAAACACCATCGGTGCATCATTGGTGCCTCATCCGAAATTATCAACTTTGCAGCACGCACCAGGTCTGCCCTAGGACTATCCTTTTCCATCGTAAATGATGATGCCTTATTAATCTCAATAGGGACTGTAAGCGTCGAGTGCGCGATTCTTCCACCTGTAATAGAAGAGTCGTTATACCGCTGGATGCAGCATTCAATGCAATTAACCCCTTCGATCTAACAGCATTCAACAATGTTTTACGTATAAATGTTTTTCCAATACCACCGTAACCATATAAGAAAAAGAAACCACCATCGTCAGAACCAACAGACTCCATGATCTTGTCATGCACACATCTTTGTTCATCAGTCAGCATCAGTAACATATAAGCGTGTGTCTTTTCGAGTTCATCTTTGTTGTAATTTAGCTCATCAACGATAAGCTTGTTTGTGAAAGTTGGCATGTCTGCTGCGTTTGGCTTGGGCATAAATTTGAAGTCAGTAAGCGACCGTCTGTTTTCCTGAAGCAGCATTTCAATTTCAATCAAACACAGGTTCTTCAAGTCATCGTCACTGATATGCAAATCTGCATACTCAATGTAAAGTCACGAAATTAATATTAACACCTTTGCATGCATATGTGTGCACGTTGAAGTGAAAGAAAAAATATTAGATTTATATGAGAATCCTTTATATTTAAACATATCAGCCTAAAAAATGTGGAAAATGTTGAATGGTACCATAGAGTTAGTAACTCTTAGTTTGTTCTTTACTATATCCTAAAAAAAGTACTTCTTAACTACTTAAACTACTCTAATCAGCCTTTACTATATCCTAAAAAATACACCCCTCGAAAATAACCTTGTCATCAAGGTTGGAATGTGCTAAATTTCTTAATGTGTAATAGTCTTCAAATGTATCACCCTTATCCCTATTTTTTATTAGTGACGTACTGTTTTTCTTCACATCTTCAACAATAACATGAGTAGTTTCTCTCCACTTCCTTTGGATAAGCTTTTCATTTTGAGAAAAAGAGAGATAACTGATCTCAGAACCATTTGTAATAAATTATTTGTCTAAGAAACTTTTATAAAAATAATTGCCTTGTCCATGTCATTTGCATCCTGATGTTAAACTCGTCATCCCAGAATTCCAAGCAGTATTTGACTTGTGTTGCTTCAAAAACAACAACAAAGGAGTACGTAAAGAGGAGTGCAGTGGAGACAACACTAATAAAGCATATCTCAGTGGAGACATGTTTTTACTTTGAAGTTTTATGTTACCACTTAATGCATTTTAAGTGCACCTTTTCCTTTTAAAGTTGCATAATGACACACCATTTGTTCTAATTCTCTTGAATGACAATTACAACATGTTCTGGACTTAAAAAAAAATATCATATGTCTTCAAACATGCATATTTTCACTTCCGTCTTTGTCATAAAAATCTAAAATCGATAGTAAGAGAATATATGCAATGCAACACAAAAAATGATATTAAAGTTACGACTCAATTCTTAATCGAAAAAAGCTTCTTTCAGCCTAACTCAAACTAAAAAAATAAGCTTATTTGTAAAGGATTTCCCAAGCCATTATTTATTTAACGCGAAAATAAATAGATATAGGAACTGCTACAAAATGATGTCATGAATGCTCACTAATCTAGATAACGTGAAAAATTAATCAATTAAAGAACATAAAATGTGAACAAATTAATCAAGATATACATAACGGAAAGCTATATATGACAGTTTTGTGGCGTCGACAGTAGGTCCTGCATTAACCTTATGTTGTTTGCATTATTTGTGGGTGTGTTGGTATCAGTTTTGCACTGCTATTACGTGATGTAGCCGCTGGCTGGGAGGCTTATGTGTATGCATAACTGCTGCTGTGTCCGCTTGGCTTTTCTGTTTTTTAGTTACAAGTATTTCGGTTTGTTGTAGTGCAGCTGAGATTTTTTAGAAGATCTTTGTGGGCATTAGGTTGTGAGACAAGGGTACTCTCGTGTAGGCAGCACCACGGTTTGTCGTGGTACTTTGTTGGATTTGGTCTTTGATTAAGGCAACCTAGTGTACATCTCAGCCTCATGATTTTTTGGGTGCAGGCGTGTTGCCTTTGTTGGTTCTTGTATTCATCCTCTGTTCATTTCTGCGAGTGCTTGGCATTTCCTACGCCCTCTCGACGAAGAATAATATTTGCCGTCTAAAAAAAATAGTGAAAAGCTCTCTGCCGTGTCTACTTTGTTAGGTAGCCTTGAGTTTATCTTTGTTTTACTTAAGCTATTGTTTTCTTACGTGCATACAAAAAAATTATATGAGTGTGGTCAACAACCCTCATCCTGATCATGAACCTAACCATGATAAAAAAAACGATTATGAATCCCACAGTCGAACAAATGCAGTTAAATTATCCATTAAATAATTTATTGAACCCTTCACTAATAAAAAACCAAAAATCAATAAATACCTCAGTGTCACATTCAACACGTGCTTATTGCACTTTGAACAGAAGTACATCCTCTCATCAAGGTACACTTTCTTGTTACAAACGCAAGCCGTATACCACTAATCCGAATCATCATCAATAACATTCATAGTACCAAACACCGCAAAAACTTTCTCCTTAAGAAAATCAATAAATCCACAATTAGAACCAATTGGGAAAATATTACTCGGTAGAAAAAGAAACAAATAAAATCAGATCGTTTTTTTAACTACCTCAGCACAATCCTTAAGGCCTTCAATGCAGCTCATCGGGGTCAAATTGAGAAAGTCTTCCTCAGCACTAACCTTAGATGCATCCGCGATCTTAGAAATGCCCAGTGACGGAGAATCACCACTCTCAACCATCCTATAAGCATGCATAACATACATAATTAGAGCAATATAGCTAATACCAAGTATTAACACTCAACAGTTGATATGAAATGACTCTGAAACTATTCGGCAAGTAGCCATTGTATTATAAGCCGCTAGTTGTACTTGCGATTGGGCTTTTTGCGATTTGTCATGGAGATGGCTGTAAATAACTGTATATAAATGTATCTGCACTATTGTTGTGCAGTTTTTACTACTGCTCAGCCTTTTCATACTTTGCACCCTTTTTAAGCATGATGCAACCTAGAATAATTTTATTAAGCGAACTCTGAGGATCTAATTGCTGCTAGAGGATTAAAGTTCCATGGTGGGTTTCTACAACTTGTCCTAAGTTTTGTGAAGCAGGGAGGGTCATTAGACAAAAAAAATTTAAAAACATTTGACCCATTATTTTCTTCAATCTCGTTTAGTAAATAGAAAATCACCATAATGAATATGAATTACGCACTCAACATGTTGCCTCTTCTTTAAAAGAACGGCAGCCAAGAAAGTTGGATTGAACAACACCTTTGTGGCATAAATTGTATTTTGAATCGTCGCCTGACCTGGATACATAAATCGAAATAACAATCCGTCAAATATTTATAAAATCATATCACAAATAAATTGTGATATGAACTAAATATAATTATACCTTGAAAGATCTTGATTTTGATCAAGAGGACAACAACAACAGCATTATCAGTTTCACCAGATGCAATAAAAGCATTCAACTCATCAACATAAGGACCAAACAGGGTGACCTTGAAACGAAACCTAACACAAAATAATTTAAAAAACAAAAACACAATGTTATTTACACAAATATTCTTGAAAATACGTCTTAAAACATATATTAAATATTAAAATATAAAAGGACAGCGTACCCATCATAATCCAACTCAATAGGAATCATCTTCGATGGAGATCCATTGCGACTATAGGACTTCTCAACACCGACAACCTTCAGCATACCCATAACAGCTGCAAATTCCTTTTATAAATGAATATGCTATTTACAAAATGTACATTAAATGCCAATAAAATGTAAATGAATTTTATCGTCATCAAATCTAACAAACTACTGAACCTCAATAAGAACAACCAATTCAAAATTTAAGCTACAAAATTTTAATTTCATCAAATCTGACAAATAAACACATGAAACCCATACAATCCAATTCATATGCAAATCAATACCCATCGATACAAAATCAAACAACAAAACAAATTTTCACCGACCCACTAAACCAATTCTCAAATTTTCCACCGATCCAAACCCAACACAAAATTTCAAAACAAATCACAAATCAAACAAAAACCCTATATTTTGAAGGGGGGTTTCAAAGAGAGGTTTCAGTTTAAATATAAAAAAAAAGCTAAAAAAAAATAAATCAAATTTGATACAAAACATACCGATTCAAAGAGAGGTTTCAGTTGAACAGATAAAGATGAAACGCATAGATGATGCATTTTTGAAGACCTATATTTTTCCGCGTAATACGAACGTGAAAATTCAATCGGCTATTTACAATTTTTTTTTGATGAAATGACATTAAATTGATTCATATTTATTTTTTTCGGGTAAATTTGTTAAAACATATCACAAATCAAACAAAAACCCTATATTTTTAAGAGAGGTTTCAGTTTAAATCTAATAAAATCTAAAATAAAATATCAAATTTGATACAAAAAATACCGATTCAAAGAGAGGTTTCAGTTGAAACAGATACAGATGAAACACATAGATGATGTGTTTTTGAAGCCTATATTTTTTCCGCATAATATGAATGTGAAAATACAATCGGCTATTTACAATTTTTTTTTGATGAAATGAAATTAAATTGATTCATATTTATTTTTTTCGGGTAAACTTAACAATAATATATTAATTAGCAGCGTGACATGTCTCAATAAAAAAAACACTAAAAAAATAAACGTTAAGCAAACATCAAAAAACAACTTCCCAATCAAGTAATCCGTATCATATTGAGATTGAAAGATTTCGCGAGGGTCACCGATCACATAGATGCTAGCAGGAACAAACTTATCATCGCATTGTTTTATTGTGGTACCATATTGAAAGTTAATCTTATAAGGGTGTCTCGTTGTCTTATACGATTCCACATTCGAGGCAACACCAAAATTCCCAATGGAGAAGACACGGTCCTCACTCAACTCTTTCACATACTTGTACATGAGTGTACACCGAACAGACACATTGATTCGATCACCCTATCAAATAAAAAAGGAACTTTAATATAGATAATAAAAACATTATACACCATACATATGTGATATAATTAATTTACTTAAAAAAATGTATCTCATAAAAGATCACAGTTTGGAGAAAAACATTTTATACCATTACATATGTGATATAACTAACTTACTTAAAAAAAAAAGGATCTCGTAAACTATCAGGATTCGGCTCATTAAATTTAAATGCGGATAAAAATATCGTAAAAAAAAATGGATAAATAAATATAATAGAAAATTTGATATTAGATTATAAATAAAAAAAAGGCTAAAGTGCATTTTTCACCCCCTTAAGTTTTAAAAAGTTGCGATTTTTGCCCCCTATGAAAAAAATGACAAAAGTAGCCCCCCATGTTTAGGGAAATATGCTCTTTTGACCCCTAACATAAGGGAAATATGATCTTTTGACCCCTTATATTTTCAAAAAGTTGCAATTATGGCCCCTTTTTTGGGATACATGGCGTCTTCTCAGCAATTTTAGGATGAAAGGGGCCAAAAGTGTAATTTGTTTTAATAGGGAGCCAAAATCGCAACCTTTTGAAACTTAGGGGTCGAAAAGTGCAGTTTAGTCTAAAAAAATGTAAATAAATCAACCATGATTCGACCATCGACACTCCAAGTTTCTTGATGCGAATGGGAGATATCGGAAACAAATTTGATTGGCATCATTTTTATCGATCAAAATCAAAAATAATCTAATATAATTGCGGTCAAAAAAATAGAAAAAAAAGACTGGAAAAAATAAGACATAATAGAAAAGGGGGTATAAAAATAAATAAATTAAGTTAAACAACCTTATTGTCCATTAGAACCATTTCTAAGGAGAAAGGAAGTTGGTCCTTTTTCATAAATCCCTCACAAACCAAAGGCGAACGACTCGAACCCCGATATTCCAGTTTTCTTTGGAAGGGGATATATCAAGATCAAGTCAATCTTTGAGGCCATTTCAATTTAATGGAGAGACACAAAAAGTACGCAAAGAAAAAGAAATAAAATAGAGAGACAACTGCAAAATTGGAGTTGTTGTGTGTGGAAAGTGTTTGACACTAGATCCAATTTATAATAATTTTTACAGGACAATTATGTAAAATAACCACATTCAATTTGACCAATCAAATGCAAGCTCATAATATATAATAATATTTTTTTTTTTGTTTTGAAAAAGTTTATTATCAATATGTTTGTAGCCGAAAATAGAAAATCAATTGGTCATAAGGTTGTTTTTTTTTTGTTCGGATTTCAAAGAAAGTTGCTCAATAGGTTGTTTAGTTTAGAAAGTTTTAATCTGATTTTAATACCAATATATTCCAATAAACTGTATTTAGTTGGGTCAAATAAAAAAGCTACAAATCAAGAGCAAATAATATCTCTTCCAATGTTTATTCGAGAAAGTTTCAATTTGATTTATAACTAACAATAAATTCTAAAACCTATTTATTTTCGGTCAAATAAAAAAATGAACACATCTATGATAAACTAAAAAATCAATTTGATAAATGATATCAATCTGCTTGTAGCCGAAAATAAAAAATCAATAGGTCATTAGGTTGTTTTTTTGTGTGTGTGTTCGGATTGCATCCTAAAGTTGCTCAATAAACCACACAAACCAAAATCAATAGGTTGTTTAGTTTTTGAAAGTTTTCATCCAATTTGAATACCAATAAATTCGAAAATATTGTAGTCGAAAATAAAAAATCAATAGGTCATAAGGTTTTATTTTGGGTTAATAGGTCTTTACCCCATGTAATATATGTCATTTCCAGTTTTTCCCCTTGTAAAATATTTTTTTTGATTTACCCCCTGTAAAATATTTTTGTTTTGATTTACCCCCTAATAGGCCAAACAAAAACCAATTTTATTGTTTTTTTCAAGAAATTTTCGTTTTTGTTTGGCCTATTAAGGGGGTAAATCAAAACAAAA
>Ga0315914_1008752_pt1 | contig 13337 bp, 6 predicted proteins | sample MpolenodulesMG_FD_203920 | JGI IMG/M metagenome (GOLD analysis project Ga0315914, IMG submission 203920) | Medicago polymorpha root nodule microbial communities from Los Angeles, California, United States - elongated nodules | ecosystem: Host-associated > Plants > Roots > Nodule | place: USA...
ACGTGGGTTAGCCACTAACCAAACTTAACTACAAAGAGGGAAAATATCTTAATGACTAAATCAAACTAAAAGAAGTCAGCAATGGTTCCTAATTTAAAGGATAACAAAACAACTTTACTTCCTAATTAATAGGATTTATTAGACAGAAAAGCAAAAACAAATAAAAACAAACAGCTACTAACTTCAACAATAACCACCTGGTAAAGCTTGATTCATGGCCGCAGAGGCCAACAAAACAAGGAGGAGAACAACAAGGGATTGAAATCTCATGTTGTTTGTATTGTATTGTTATCTTTTCAAACTTCAGAAATCACAATGGTGTGAGTTTGCGTTAATCTGTTTGCTGCTTGGTTATATATATTGCCTAAAAGTTATGCTAAGGGGGTAATATGTCTTTTTACTAGTAAAAATAAATTAAATTAATAAAAAAGTTTAAACTTGGTCAAAAAAATATATTAAAAGTCTACTTCTATTTTATTTTATGAAAATAAGTCAATTCACTTTTATTATCAAATACAATCTTTTGAAATATTTTATTACCAGATACATTGAATCTCTTTATAATATATAACATTTAATATCTATATCCTCTTAAAAAATATTTAATATTTATTTATACCGCCTCTAAAATAAATATTTTTATTTATACCAATAAATAAAGGATATACCCCTTTTTGACTAAATTTTTTTCTTTCATTTTTACTCTTCATTTAAATTATCAATTAATTTTTTTATTAAATTCCATTAAAATAGGAACAATCCACAAAAATAAGGGGAACAATCCACAACAACTGGAGCAATATTATACACGTAAAAAAAAATCTTAATTATGTAAAATATTGTGTTTTTATGTAATATTTTTTCTTCTAGTATTATTGTTCACATAATCAATTTTTATCATTTTATCGTTCCTTATCAATGAAAATGGAATGACAAAAGATGGGCACTAACATACTCATCTTGACGCTGGTATTGCATAAAAGTTATGTCTAGTTAGGAATATATTTTTTTATTAGTGAAAATAAATCAAATTAAGTCAAAACTTTGAAATTGATCAAAAGAAAGTCAAAGGTTTAATTCTATTTTATTTTATGCAAATATATCAAATCACTTTTTTTAAGTATATGACATCTCTTTATAATATATACCGTATAATATTTAATATTACACATTCAATATTTAATAAATATAGCAATTAATAGTCTTGTAAAAAAAAAGCAATTAATAGAGTCATGAGATTTACATTGAATATAATATTAAGGTAAACACAAATATTTCAAAAAAGGAAAAAAAATTATTAAGGTAAAAATTGTGTATCCTCTTCGTGCAAGTGTATAGAGCTAAATATGCGTACAATGGACGAAAAACTCATCTAACAATTATTGATGTTTTTTTTTTCTTCTATTTATTATAATTGTGTGAGCTATAAATTTTTGGTAAATAAACCAAATAAGCTCTCTTTCAAGTGTAAATTGATTCTTATTGTAGTGGGATTTTTCTTATTGTAATAAGATTTAGCTAATTTTTTTGATTAAATTTTAAATAATATAATAAAAAGGATAAAATAGTAACAAAATAGTTAAATGAAGAACATAATTGGAAAAAATTACTACTACAAAACAATACAATGTATCCCCATTATATATACTAACGAAAAGATGGACACTCATCTATTCGTCTTTCGGGCCCTCATGTGTCCGTCTTTATGCTCTTTTTATTGCATTAAGGCATGTAGATTATCAATGATATTTTATAGAAATTTATCGTGTAAATTACAAACGAGATTCATACTATATATAAAGAAAATAGGCTTAATATCACTTTTACCCTCTATCTTTTGCCAATTGTTCGATTCCAACCCTATGAATGTAGCAATTAAATCTCTTAATGAAAGATTTGCCAACCATTATGGTCCTACCCGTTTTGAGTGATTAGGCTCTGCAATTATACACAAAGATATCTGGTTCATGTAAAATTAAAAAAAACCTTTCCAACGAATAGTGGTGATGGCGACAATTATTAAGGATGACATAAATTGGATAGATTAACTGCTACATGCAGATACAATGCGATGATATTTTCGTACTCTTAATTAATAGATACAAACATAGAAGTAATGATACATGTAGGGGGGTGTTCGTAGTGCGGTTTGGTTCGGTTTTGAGCATAAAAGTCATCTAAACCGCGAGATAAAAAAACACGCGGTTTGGTTTGGTTCGGTTGATTTTTAAAAAGTCATTCAAACTAAACCAATGGCTTGGGTTGGTTCGGTTTGTGCAGTTTATCGCGAGATAAAAAAAATATTACCAACTTGTTACAAAATAAACATAGGACACTTTATTTTGCTGTTTATATGATAAAATATTAGGTAAAACTTATATCAAAGTAGGTAAAATTAAGAAGAAACATAAGCATGAAACAAATTATTGGGAAGTAAAGGAAATAAATTCATCACTGGAAATGAATTGAAAGAGATGGAAAAGAATTGGAATCGAACCTGATGGTGCAACAATGGAAAAATCGAATCGAAAGAGATTATTCTTGAGCTATGTAATTGGGCTAGTACATGTTTAAGTAATATCATTATTCTTGCAGTTTGGTTTGGTTTCGTTCGGTTGCTGAGATGCAAACCGCAAGCCGAACCGAACCACGCGGTTCAGTGCAAAAGTCATCCGAATTCATCCGAACCAAGTGCGATTTTTTGCGGTTTCGGTTTGAATTGGTTTGATTTGCGGTTTTTTTATTGGGTTGGTTCGGTTTTGAACACCCCTAGATACACGTGCTCAAAGTTTAAAATTATAATTTTTTTTTGGTGTCTGAGGTTCGAACTCCAAACCTTGCATATGATATGCATTCACCATACCAATTGAGTTAAGCTCACGAGGACAAAAAAATTATAATTTAGGTATGTAATGTGTTGAGTTGTTTATACCACATAAAAACTGAGGTTTTTAATTTAAAAAATTGTGTTGACAACACATGTATGTACCCAATAATATAAATACAAAATTAAATGATATTTAAAACAATTAAACTTATTGAATCAAATTATTTTATAATTTGAATTCAATTATGATGCTAAAATATAAAGAAGTGATGATTAATTATGATGCTAAAAGATAAAAAAAAGTGATGACTAATTAAAACCTATTTAAAAATTTATATCCAAAGATAATATCCTAAAATGTGTAGATGGTTTAAATTTGGTAGAGTTTGTTGAGATATTTTTGTTAGATAAAAATATTTGATTTTGTAAATATACAAAAGTTATGAAAATTATATAATTTTTTTAATTTGAATTAAGATTAAATAATAAAATTTATTGAAAAATATATGTCACAATAAAAGTATATATTAAAATATAGTTAAATACGATAAAAAGGTATGAGTATTTTGTTTAGATGTTCATGCCACTAAAACATTAAATAAAATATTTAGCAGATAATACCAAATTAATAAATGTATTTTTAAAAGCATTTTTGCTAAATAGACCAAAAAGAAAAATAGTTGATAAATAGAAAAAAGTTAAAATAAAATTTATATGAGAGTTGCAGATAGACACAAAAAAATATATTTAAATTTGAATTATAATTTTTTTAAGGAAATTTGAATTATCACTACTAGAAAAAGCAAAATTAGCGAAGGAAATTAGTGACGGAAAAAATGAAATTCCTCACAAATTCCTTGGTCGCAAAATTTAGTGACGGAATTAGAGAGGGATTTCACGTTTTCCCTCACTAAATATCCCTCACTAATTTTTGTTATTTTAGTAGTGTATGATTAAATAATTAAAATTTCTATAAAACAATATTTTTTATTTTTTATTTTTTGCAAAAAGAAGGTAACTATCAAAGAGTTAGAATACCAAATTATATTAGATAAAAGAAAAAAGGAACAAAAGGAGGAGGACACCCATTTCTCGTGCGTCCTTTAAATTTGACAAAAATGCCCATGAGGTTTTAGGATTTTAAAATCCGAAATGATTTTTAACTAAATCGAATTTTATAATTCAAAATATGTTTATGTATAATCAGCAATCAGAATCTCTCTCATTTTAGCAGTTTTGAATTTTGCTATAAAAACAAAGTAAAAAAATACTAAAAATTTGTCAAATAAAATCATAAAAATACCACAAAAAATTAAAAAAATCAAATAAAACTAATGCAAAAAATTTCGGATTTTTCTGAGAATATGAAAAATGGGTCTAAACAATGAAATTTTGGATTTAAAGGAGCAGAGTCCCGTAAGAAGTCCCTTCTACGGTTTGATCCTTGATTTTTTTTCGATTTTCTGGAGAAGTTTCGGAGCAATCCGATCAAGTAGACAGAAAACTGGATTTTTGACTAAGAACAACTAACAATGACCTAAAACGGAAAGATAAGAATTAAGAAGAATAATATTGTCCTTAAAATGATTATCCATGCTACAAACATGTTCAAAATTTGTGCTGATACAGTTCATATTCTATAACAAAGAAAAATCTCAATTAGGATTCCTAAATCCGAAAAATCACAGAGGCATTTTTGGAAGAATAAAAAAACAGGTCGCGCAATGGGAAACGTAATAGTAGTCATTCAGAAAACTAAATAGACAAACCTGTCTTTCATGACTTGTGTACATAAAAACTAATTAAAAAAACTACATCCACTATGTAAATGCAAGGGCAAGCTTCTTTTGCAAACCCCTTTTGCATTCAAACATTCAAAACCAAACTCCAAACTACGGCATAGACATTGGTGCTCCAAACGACGTTGAAGAAGCCGGTGAAGCTCCTAACGACGGCATAGAAGCCGCTGGTGCTCCAAACGACGGTGTAGAAGCCTCTAATGTTCCAAACGACGGTGTAGAAGCCGTCAGTGCTCCAAAAGACATAATAGAAGCCGCTGGTGCTCCAAAAGACGGCATAGAAGCCGCTGGTGCTCCAAAAGACGGCCTACAAGAAGCCGATGATGGTGCTCCAAAAAACGGTGTCGAAGCCGATGATGGTGCTCCAAAGGACGGTACTCTAAACGGCGTTGAAGAAGCTGGTGATGCTCCAAACGACGGCCCTGAAGCCGATGTTGCTCCAAAAAAAATCGTAGGAGTAGTAGGAGCTCTACCGCCAAACAGCGAGCCAACAGTGGCGGTACCGAAAATGGAAGAAGCTGAAGCAGAGGCCGGTGGGAAGGAAGGAGAAGAACTACAGGCGGACGATCCAAAATTGAAGGAAGGAGAAGAACTAGCGGGAGAGGATCCAAAATTGAAGGAAGGAGGTGTTCTGGAAGAGGAAGGAGATGGGAAGAAAGAGGAGGCAGAAGGACAAGAAGTAGTTGCGGTGGTTGTCTGTGAGGATCCAAACTTCAATAAGGACGGGTAGGTGGATGATGAGGGAGGGTGTGAAGTTTTTTCCTTTTGGTTTTGAAATTGAGGAAGGGTTTTGAATCTTCTATTGCAAAAGGGGTTTGAGATTTTAGGCACTTTCGAAAGGTCTCCCAGTCCACCAGTCAAGGTTAATTTTGATGTCAAGAATGCTCCAAGGAAGTTCAAAGCCTACACCACAAGTAAATGAAATCAAAGAGGTTAAAATAACACAATTTTTACAAACTTAGTGATAAAATAAGAGCATCTTTACCTCAACTTCACCAATGCTTATCAGCTTCACTTCAAGATCATCAAGAGGGAGGCTTAACTCTTTCAAAAATGAAAGATGCGAAAAAACAGAAAGTGGTTTTACTTTCAGATCATCTCCTACACAATATAATCCTTCTCTCTTCACAAATCCCACAACACCTTCTTTTGACCTGTTGGGGGACCTTGGGTTCAGTGCAATCAAGGACCTTGGATCCCTCTTTCTCTTTGATGTTCCTGTACCATAATAATAAGTAGGGTGTTCAACCTGAGGAATGTTGAGTGGCTGGTTTGGACAACCAAACTGTGGTGCTATACCAGGATTGAGTAACACAGAAACCGGGTTCAAGTTCTCCACACTGTTGTACAAATTACCAACACATCCAGCAAAAGAGTTAGGTCCCACAAGCTTTACAATGGATCCTAATGGCATGGTAAGGAAGCTAAAAATGAAGTCAACAAAATCACCGTTGGCTTCTGCATATATCACCTTTTTCTGAGATTTACTTTGCACTACCTTAACATCGATTTTACTTCTGTTACTGGTGCAAGGCATTACTCTAACTGTTGATGCAGATTGCTTAGGTGGGTTGTCTTTAGTTTTCGAGCTACTTGCCAAAATTGTATTTGTGAGAGGCTCATTAGAGGTTAAGGTATACTTGAGTAGTTTCAATATCTGTACATCAAAAAGGAAGTGATCAATAACTTTTTCAAACAAACAAAAAAAAGGAAGTACAATCACAAATTAACTTCATTAACTTTTCAATAAAGAGATCAATATCTTTCTCTAACTAATTAAATTCCTTAACTGCAGTACTATTCTACTCTTAGTATGTCTTCTTGTTTTGGGTTGAATTGCTAGCCCTTTTTTTTATTATATTCTCTTTTGTTTGTCAAATATTAAATCCTGAGATTGTGAATATTAATTAATGGTTTTCCTTTCCGAACCTTTAAACTTGGCACAAGCTACTGTGTTCTAAATTTAAAATTTAAGATCTATTGAATTTGGGGTTCCTAAGACTAACTGATACACTATGTCAAATCCTAGAACTACTACATTTCCTGAAGGGTGAAACATGCCTCAATTGCAGTCACAAATATATGATTTTAGAGGTTTCCACAACGGCATCATAACCGAAGTTGTGGACGCATTTATCTAAATTTTACCATAATAAAGATTCTCAATAAAAGTAACCACAAATTAAAACCATGAGGTGAACGTTCATGATTAAGATTGGTCTAAGATGCTATGAAAGTAAAAAACAATAAAAAAATGTAATGATACAACTTGTGAGATAGATACATATCAAACACAAAACCACACAACACAATTAATTACCTCTTGTTTGCCAATGTTGTGTGTGACTTCCTCTAGTTGAGTCAAGTCGGAATACCCCAATTCTATCAAGAGCTGCAAGTAAGTCACAGACGAACATGGCACAATCTTCAAATCATCAGACACCAGAAACTTTAATCCATTTTGGGCATCCGCACTATTACTATTCTCTTGACCCTCCGAATCCAAATTTTGAGGCAGTTGATTTGTTGGTTTTCCACAAGTGCAATGAAGGTTTTGAAAAGTAGTGAACTTGTTACAAGAATCACACACAAAAAACATGTTTGATGGTTCAGTGTCATCAACATTCAAGAACAGCTTCATGCACAGTGATTCACATGGATTCCTGGGATGCAGCAACATTTGTTTGCAAAAATTTGTGTTCCAAACATCGTCTGAGTATAGGTTTTGGACGGTTTGGTAGAGGTTTTTGATGTTTTCAAGGAATGGTGATGATTCTGAGGGTTGGTTTTGTTGATCATTGTTGCTGTTGATGGTGGCTAAAAGGCGGACAATGGTGCCAAGTGGAAGAGATAGGAAGCTAAAGAGAGTGTCAACAAAGTCCTTGGTTGCTTCCACAAAAACAACTTTGTTGCTTTGTTTGTCTACTATGATTTTAAGGGGAATGGTTTTTGACTCTTGTTGTCGTTGTTGAGAAGCCATGGCAGCAAGTTGTAGAACTTTTCCCGTTTGTTTTTGGCTCTTCAATGCCCACTTTTTTCAACAATGTGTTGCTGTTGAATTCCCTAAGCCCCCTAAATGGAATAACCACAAACAATGGATATTAATATGTTTGATGAAATTGATTCATATTTCTAAAATATTATAGTTAAAAAAAATGACAATGTTTATTAGAGAAAACAAGAATAGCTTGAATTTGCTACATGTTTTTAGATTGTTCTATTAATGTCTAGATTAAATTGTAGCCTAGAAACATAAGGCAAACAAAAGACTAGATTATTCTAGTTCTAGAAACATCTTCAAACACCTATAAATAGACATACATAGGTGCAATTATATTCATGCCTTCAAATGAGCTAATTATTAATGTGTTATCGCCTGTCTCATGCTACTAACCCTTCCACCACCGGTATTAAACATTCCACTACTAGCCATCTTCACACTATATTTTTCGAAGGTTGTTGTGAATTCGATGAAAATCACACCAATAAAATACTTGATGTGTGGAGCAAGTAATAATCAAGCAACCAAAACAAAGTTTATGGAAGCTATAAACACAAAGCCAAAAGTAGAAAACAGCGAGAGAAAAGAAAGAGAGAACACACGAAATTTGTTTACCCAATTCGGTCCAATACTGACTTAGTTTAGGGGAGAGAGCAGCCCTCCGTTCCACTATTATGATAAGTAACTTTACAAAAGAGATATCAATGGGTTACAAGAATAAGTCTCCCGCCTAATTCTACCCAAAGTCTCAATCTCTTCCCGTGACCAAGAGACTCAATCGTAATAGTGTTTCCCAAGGTGAATCAACCCCAACCCTAGTGTTTGTTGCCAAGAGCAAATTCTATACAAATCCTAGTTTTCTTGTTGACTCCTAAGCCCTTGTTTCAGCCCCCTCTATCTCAAGGTTTACTCTGATACAAGGTCTATATTTATAGAGAAATATAACTCATAAATTTGGAATGAATATCACACTGAAGATACTTTTTTTTTCTCTCCTTTAGTGAAAGAATATTTGCATCAAAAATATAATATTCCCTTTCAAAATATATATGCATCAAATCGTCCTTCATACGGTACAAAAATATATTTATTGTCCATAAATATATTTTTAGCACAAAATATATTTGAAACAAATCTTTTATATTTTTAGCAACAATATTCTCCATCCATCAAATATTGAGTCATACTACAACAAAGGTGATATCAGAGTTGCGTTTGGTCACTCACTGATGTAGAAAAATATGACCTTTCTACTATCCTACTAAACTAGAAAATTAAGTCTATGACTCAAACACCAGTGGAGTACAGGTAGCCACAAGTCCCTACTCTGTTTGAGTTCAAACCCAAAACTAAGAAAGCAATAGAGGAGTTCAAGTAGTCTAAGAGTCTATTCCTCTTAAGTTCAAGACCAAATAATGTCACAAACCTATGACGAATAAGACTCACCTTTAGATAGGAGCACAAGCCCAGTCAATAAATAAAAATGGAGACCTGCGGCCTCTGATGCTCAACTTGAGTACAAGCCTGGGAAGAGAAATGTAACTATAAGAGCAAAAATGAATCCCTATCATGAGTCTTCTACAAGAGTGACAAGGAGACTCGCCAGCAACTATGAAGCATGAGTGCTCCCTATCAGAAATGGTGGACACAAGTAGTTTCATACATGGACAAACAAGAGGTTGAGAAACGTCATGAAGGAGATTTAAAATAAGATAAAGATAATCGAGGGCCACCCCCACTGTACCAAAAACACACACCCTTGAACACTCGACGAGAATGCGTTCTCCAGGAATGCACCAAAGCAAAGTTTAGGGATGAAGGGGTCGAACTTCCCCATAAGGTCTTAAACCAAGCCAGAGTTGAAAGATAAAAGGAATGCAGGTTCACAAAAGTCATGGCCACGACACTGAAGATTACATTCAACTAAAAGATGCAATAGAAGGCTTTATCCATAAAGAGAAGCTCGTGACAATTTGATCGGAAATAAAGAAGGAGCAAGGGACCGTAAACTGATACTTAGGTCAACCCTTCAGAAGAGAATGATTAAAGCCACCAATATCTCCAAGGAAGAAAAAGATTTTTGAAGACAAAGAGGAGAAGGAGTTATCATTGGCCTTTGCTATCTCTAGATGGGATGAACGGTCCATATGAACAAATCCCCGCTGTTTACACCTCCTTGGAAAGTTTTTCAATCATACCTGTTGCGGCAGACATGTCAAACCAAAATGGAATGGTTTACTGGCCACCAATGTTGTTTTCGTTGGATTCCCAAATTCAAAACAAGCCGCTTGCAACACAATGAAAAGAAAGGTGAAAGACATGTGTTCACGAAATGAAAAGTGAGAGGCCACGTGATGATGAATCACGAAGCTATTGGAAGCAAATTGGGAGTGCAGATGGTGGAAAGGATGCAGAAACACCATAACTAGGGGTGGGTAGCCTATTGATTTTGGTTAAGCAGGAGAGTTGAGCACCACAAGGAATACCAATAAGCTCTAAGAACGGCTCCACGAGAACCAAAAAAAACAAAGTCTTAATTTCCTATTAATCAATTAACGGATAATAATCTTTTGTTTCTTGAATGCAGTTACATACAAACAAATATGAATTTCCTATTAATCAATTACGGATAATAATTAATTTTTTTTTTTTAATAAAAGCAACAAATTTATTAATGACAGAAGAAAAGAACAAGATTGGGAGAACATATTAGAGGAACATATTTGCTTTTTATTGGTGTCTTCTTCTATGAAAGAGTCGTGTTACAATATACATATTCAAATAGAGAGTTAGTTAGTTCAACTCTCTATATTTAAGGTCCCTCATTGTATCTTCCTATAATCTTTTGATCAATCAATATGTTTATTAAAACCCAAAAACCCAAATAATCAAAACAACAAAAACATAATCCAGACCGAAATAGATAATCTTGAAAGAATACCCAAAAACAAGAATCAAAAGAGAAATCCTAAAAATTTGTATATGAAACTAATGAAGTTCATTCAAAAGTTAAAATTCAGAGAAGAAATTTACCCCAGTTATCACTTCCAAGTGACAATTTTTGAAGAAGCCTAGACAAGCCCCTAACTTCCAAGTGACAAAATCCTAAATTTGTGAGCTATTATAAGCAGAGAGGGATTTACAAGCCAAATATTAGGGATTTGAGAGAAAGAGAGAGATTCAAAAGGAGTTTGCGATTTGTTGGTGGTTCGAAAGAATTTTTAGGAGTTTGGATGTTTGGAGTGTGAGCAAATTTGATGGAAAATGTTTTGGAGCAATTTGGTCAATTTGAGTGAAAATTTAGGTTGGAGGGAATTTTAGAGCCAATGGCTATATTTGTAAGGTCCAAAAACTAGCTTATAATTTATAGTAGATAATTTATAAGTTTGTTTGACAAAAAAAATCTTGCTTGGTAACGCTTATTTTACAACAAGTTTATAACTTATTTCAGAAGCTTATAATTTTTTTTTAAATGCTATTTTAAGTAGCGTTTGAGCTTATAACTTATTATCTTTTGTCTCATTTTGATCCCTGTCACTTTAAGTAAAATTCATTTTTAACCTATGGAATGAAAGTTATGTTTAATAAAAAACATGTTAAGTTTAATTAAATTTCAGATCTGCTTCAGAATATTGTGCTGAAGACCATGTGATTCAGCTCGATGTTTGGTCCGATTTAGGCATCAAGCCCATTCTGCATTCAGGTTATATAAAGGAAGACTCAAGAACTAATTTACCACTGCAGCCGTCATTCACAAAAGTGTCTTTTAGGGTTTTAGTCTGTCCTTTATTATTTGTGAGCCACTCTTGTATCACGTTGATGCATAGAGCTGGACTGTTGTTGAGTTGTAAAGTCTGAATCACTCAAAAGCTTGTAAGCAAGAGTCGATTCTCTGTCTAGGAGTGTGTTTCCATTACTGTTGTTACTGTTGAGTCAATCACTGTGACTGTGGTTGAGAGGAAGTGAGAGGGGGATCTCATATCTATTTATGTACGCTTCAAACTAATACTATTATAGTGAATTTCCTTTCTAGCTTGGTATCCCCTAGACGTAGGTGACGTTACACCGAACTTGATTAACAAACAACTTGTGCCTTTACTTCTTGCCTTTATTATTCAAGTTGTTGTTTGTTATTTGTGTTGTCACGATGTCTTGACATCTCACTTGTCTTGACATCATGTATAACATCTTTTCAGTGTGCCAGAATTTCAAGAACAACTTGTTAAAGGGAAAATATTGAAAGTAACATAGAAATAAGAACAAGCCTAAGAAGAAGAAATCATTTTGAGGAATGCCAAAGGGAGGAAGTAGAGACTTTCATCAAATTCTTCACACCCCTCAAACATTTGCTTTGCCTCTTATAGCATGTTTAAGAATGTTCTGTTAGCATTTCCATTCCTCAACTCCTTTATTTGTGGATCACATGCCATATGTCCCTTAGATTTCTCAATTTCGATCAGTGCTAATTGTACGTATTCTAGTATTATTTGAGATCATAACACTTTAATGAATATAACGAAGCATAACATAAATCATGACGAATCCTCGACTGAGATTGTAAGGTGTTAAAACATAATCACAAATAAATCTTTGACTAAATTGATGATTTGTTACATACTCGTTCAAAAAGGCCATTTGTTTTCATTACGAATTTTCTCCTCTTCCTCCGGAATGAAGTTGATAGACTTTTAACAAGTGTAATAAAAATAAATTGAAGTAATAAAATTTATAAGTTCGTATCCACAGGGACTGTGTTAATCTTAATTTAGCAATAAGGTAAATATTTAGGATTTAGTTACAAAATATGACTTTTATAGATTTGATTTGATTGCATGAAATTAAATAACATAAAATAAAGATTCGTTTAGAATATATAGATTTGGTTAGAAAATATGAAGAGAGATGAGATCAGGTCTTTCGAATCATCTGTGTTCCTTTGATTGGTATACTGCACCTATTCTTATGAATGATTTTCTAGTTCCACGATAATTAACAAAATAGTCCTAATCAATCCCTTGAGTTAGGACCCTCTTCTCAAACTACAGCCCCTAATCCCTTAGGTGGTCTAATAATCTTTGAAGGTTTAAGCACGTTAACATAATATCACTAACAAACGATTATCCATTCCTAGACTAACCATGTTTATGTCTAAGTCGAAAGCTATGGTCAGTAGTCATTCGTTCTCACTAAATCATGTTTATATTTGATCAGGATATAAAAAACATTAAGAACAATTGAATTGAATAAAAATTAGATTGTCATTCACAATAAATAGAGTTTCACAACAACATGTTTCAATTAGGGTTACACAGAATCACCTCAGACCTAATCAAAGGAAATTAGCTAAACATTATTAAAGTAATAAACAACATAGTAAAGAAAATAAACCGATAGAGTTCCGTCGTTGCCGCCGGCCTTGCTCTCAATTTCTTTTCAATCGCTACTGTTCTTATTTTCCATCTCCATGTGCAATCCTATTTCTTTTTCTCCCTGTAGCGTGAATGAGCGGCTCCTTTTCTTTTTCCCAAACGTGATGTCCTTAACCTAGCTTTTGTTTGTGCCAAAACGTGAATTTGTTATGTGCCAAAAAAACCCCTTTTGTGATGTGCCTTGCTTCCTTTTATATAGGTTCATGTAACCTAGTTTCTTTCTTTCTCCCCAAGAATGTCACGTTTTTCTTTCTTTTCTTGGATCAAATATAAGGCCATAT
>Ga0315914_1008755_pt1 | contig 13335 bp, 2 predicted proteins | sample MpolenodulesMG_FD_203920 | JGI IMG/M metagenome (GOLD analysis project Ga0315914, IMG submission 203920) | Medicago polymorpha root nodule microbial communities from Los Angeles, California, United States - elongated nodules | ecosystem: Host-associated > Plants > Roots > Nodule | place: USA...
ATCATACGAAAAGAATGAGTGTGAGAGTTGCAAAATATTTCTTCCGTACCATTATTATTACGTGGTAAACTCAATGCTTTGTTAATGTTTTTGGTAAAAGACAAGCAACCGACTTCATCTTTAACACGCGCACACAAAACATCAAAGGTTCATAACTATGAGTCACATGTGAGTTATTGTTGGTTCCACTATTCAGCACGAGCACCATAAATAATGTAATCAAATGATTTCTTAAACTTGAAGGTTAGTTTGTCCTTATCAATCTAAAATAAAAATATCCATCCACTTGCAAATAATAATAGCCCACTGTTTTGGTGTCTTCTTCATCTATTTATATTTTTTATAAGTCCTTCATCTACGTAAAATATTAATTTGTTACACATGCTCATTGGAAATCTAATCTAATTCATATGATAGAAGCCAGTTTGTTCATAAAATATTAATAGATGATACTTTAAGTAGTTTTTATATTTTCTTTTGAAAAAACTATAACAAAAAAGTGATTATTAGCTTATAGCAACATGCGTAAAATAAAAAACACTTACAGCAATACATTTACCTCCTTTCAAAAAAAGCAATACATTTACCTATAGCAACATGTGTAAACAAATGCTTACAGCAATACATGTACTTTTGTCAAAAGAGTTTTTTTTTTTTTTTATGTGTTGCGTAGATGTGTTCAATTTTATACCGTTGTAAACTAATATTTATCTGATGTTAACCCTCTGATTCTTAAGGAAAATGACTTCTAGTAATTCAGAGTTCGATTATAAGGTAATGATAGTCTAGCAAAAAATTGTTCAACCGAGAAATTGAACTTGGGTTCTCCTGAACGATTTTTCCTCGGTGAAGCTCATTGACCGCTTAAACTTGATTGTTTAGTTGATATATTACATTAATTTGTTGTTGATTGTTTCTTTAAATATTGGTCATTAATTTAATTTAATCTATTATTGTACTACTTCCTCCGGTCATATTTATAAGAAACATTTAACTTTTTTATTCATTGTATAAATGATGTATTTGGTCTATATCCTGAACAAGATACATTAACTACTCAATGAATCTAAAAAATCATTTTTTTTCTTATAAATAGGACTAGATGGAGTATTAAATATGTTTCCAGCATAATCGACCATTATTATTCTATAATATTAATTTTTGATATTATATATATAATATAATATTTTACATCAAATCTATTATTTTATTATGTCTTTAAAATATTAATATTAATCAATTAGTATAACATAATTGTAATTAAAATATTAATAAACTAATCCAAATTAAACCATATTAAATTTGTTTGGAAACATAAGCACATCGGTGGCTTGAAGATTGTCATATTTGTAGGTATATGTACTCTACTCTGCCATTTTATGTTATTAACATGGAGGTTGCGAGTTTGTTTGCAGATTCATCCATTTTGCTTTCAGTGACTTTGAATTTGGATTGTATCAATGTACTTTATCAATTTGAACGAACGAAAATCATCTATTCTTATTTTTGTAAAAAATATATCTTTGGACCAAATGAGTTTTTTATTATCTCAAAATTAATTTAAATCGCATCGCAAACACTCATAAAGTTTTGTAGGGACTAAGATTGATTGAAGTCAATAATTTGACCCATACTATTGTGATTGTGGAATCAAAATCAAATAGTTTAAAATTTAAGCTCTGGTTTCATGTGAATTTTAACCGATCAAAGAGAATTTGTTGAAAAGTGTGTGTTAGAATATGTGTTGTTGGTATTTCTCCAAAGGAAATGCTAACAAATGCATTTGTTAAAAAGTTTAAAGAATAAATTTTATCTTGATAATGATGCATTCAACGTATAAAAACTTTAAAAAATAATTTTTTCTTCGTAAAACTTACTAATTATTTTCATTTTTAAATCTTTAACAAGAAGTGGCATTAAACAATCACAATTGAAAATCGAATAATTCATAACCAAGAACCAAAATCCGGACAAGAATTGAACCAATAAATCCTACTCTATTTCATTTTGTAGGGTTTGTAGTAGATGACTGGTAGATAGATTATCGTACTAGGACCAAACAAACAAAAGCATAATAATCGTACTATTACCTCTCAACTTCCAACAATTTAACCATGGTTAACCTTTTTAACCCTAGTTAACACAAAAAACTACACTCCTCGTTTGTTTGTTTACACTTTTGCAGGAGCAGTTACAACCTCATAGGTAGAAAAGCGCAAACGCCGTTCTTCTCTCTCTCTCTCTCTCTCTCTCTCTCAATTTTTTTTGTTCATTCTCCACACCTTCATTTCATTGCAAAAAAAATAATCCTAGTTTTTCCCAAGTTTTGAAACATGTTTCATATGTTTCAACTCTTTGTTTACTTATGATGTTTGTTTTACCATTGTTGTCTCTTCAATCACTGTCTTTTGTTTCTTCATGAATCTTAATTTTGGTTTCACAGTTTCTGAGAATTTTTGGAACTCAAAATTGAATTTTTTTGAGATCTGAGATTGAGGGTATTGTTATTATTGTGAAGTGATTAATTTGAAGTTGTGGGTTTTGTTGATTTTTGTGTAAAGTTAAGATTTTTTTGGATTTTTGTTTCTGGGTTTTGTTTTGAAGATGAAGATTGAAGTGGGTTTAGGAGGAAATAGGTTATGGAATGAAGATGAAAAAGCTATGGTTGTTGAAGTGTTAGGTGTTAATGCTTTTGATTATTTGGTTACAAATTCAGTTTCAAATGAGAATCTTTTGACAGCAATTGGGAGTGGTGAGAATCTTGAAAACAAGCTTTCTGATCTAGTTGAAAGATCTAATGTTTCGAATTTCAGTTGGAATTATGCGATTTTTTGGCGAATTTCCCAGTCAAAGTTTGGTGATTGGGTTTTAGGTTGGGGAGATGGGTGTTGTAGGGAACCTAAAGAGGAGGAAAAGGAACAAAATTTGGGGATGAAAAGTGTTGTTGAAGATGAAAAGCAACAAAGAATGAGGAAAAGGGTGTTGCAGAAGCTTCATGCAACATTTGGTGGTTTAGATGATGACAATTATGCTTTTGGATTGGACCGTGTGACCGATACGGAGATGTTCTTTCTTGCATCAATGTATTTCTCTTTTCCTAATGGACATGGTGGACCAGGTAAGTGTTTTGCATCTGGGAAGCATTTGTGGTTATGTGATGCATTGAAATCTAGTAGCTCTGATTATTGTGTTAGGGCTTTTTTGGCTAAATCTGTTGGATTTAAGACTATCGTTTTAGTTCCTACTGATTTAGGTGTTGTTGAATTGGGTTCTGTTAGAACGGTTGGCGAGAGCTTTGAATTGTTGCAAACTATTAAATCTGTGTTTTCGACACAATCATCGTTTGCTAGGGCTACGTCGATTTCATCGTTGGATGGAAAGAGAGATGAGAATGCTCCTTTTTCTTGTTTGAAAGTTGGGGAGAGTGTTAAGAACAATAGTAATAATAATGGTAATCTTCATCATCAGAATAATAATAATCATGGTAGAGTTGAGGGGATTGGAGTTCCCAAGATTTTCGGGCAGGATTTGAACTCGGCCACACATTTTCGGGAGAAACTTGCTATTAGGAAAATGGATGATAGGCAATCGTGGGGAGGCCGTCCGAATGGGAATGGAATTAGTTTTCCAAATGGTGCTCATGGTTCAAGTTGGAGAGGTAGTCAAGTTGTGAGGCAGCATGCGCCTGTCGATGTTTTTGCTCCTAGGCCTTCATCGAGCAATGCAGCCGAGCTAGCAAATGGTGGGAGGCAAGATTTCGTGCTCAACAACTATCAACAGCAACGGAAGCCACAAATGCAAATTGATTTTTCAGGAGCCACATCGAGACCTTCAGTGAGATCAATTGTTGGTGAATCAGAGCTTTCTGATGTTGAAGCTTCTTGCAGGGAGGAGAATCCCAGTCCCTCTGATGATAGGAGGCCAAGGAAACGTGGCAGAAAGCCGGCAAATGGAAGAGTAGAACCCCTCAATCATGTGGAGGCAGAGAGGCAAAGACGCGAGAAGCTAAACCAGCGTTTTTATGCTTTACGAGCTGTTGTGCCGAATATTTCCAAGATGGACAAAGCATCTTTGTTGGGAGATGCTATTGCTTACATCAACGAGCTTCAAGCAAAGCTCAAGACGATGGAATCTGAGAGAGAGCAATTAGGAATCACTTCTAGAGATGGATCATCATCGGTACTGCCAGCAAACTCTAGAGCAGAAAATCATCAAAGTAGAGCTCCTGATATCGATATTCAAGCTGCACAAGATGGAGTTGTCGTAAAGGTGAGTTGTTCTATTGATGTTCATCCTATTTCAAAACTTGTCCAATCATTCAAAGACACCGAAATCGATATCGTTGAGTCGAAACTCAATGCTGCAAATGATACTGTCTTCCACACATTCATAATTAAGTCACAAGGTTCTGAGCAGCTGACAAAGGAGAAGTTGATTGCAGCATTTTCCAAAGAAACCAACTCCTTATAGCTATAGTTCATATTCATGATACATAGAGAAGAACAAACAAATCTGCATTTTTTCTCTCAGAAATTTTGCTTTACAACAGAGGATTTAAAACAAATGCAGTGTGATCTAGAGAAGTAGAATAATAGGCAATAGCTCCTATTAACCGTGTAGGATAGCAAATTTATGTTTGTCTATAGTATACACAGTTTATTTATCATAAGTATTATTGTTGCAAGGTCCATTGTTTTCTTCACTTTAACCAATCTATAGCATTTATTTATGTCATATGGATGTTTTTTGTTTTTGTTTTCTTCATCATGTTTTTTTTCTTTCTTGTATTCTACTTAGTTCTGTGCATAGCAGCAAAGTGTATTAGTTAATGGTGTTCTTTTGTCATTAGTATCATTTTTAGGGATAAAGATATGCTCTCTTTTTTTGGGGGGAATATTATGTGGTCTAGGGTAATTTCTGAGATGTAATATTTTCTTATGTTGTATGCTTTATCCCCATTTGAACAATATCTTTCATTTCTTACTAGAAATGCAAGTTTCTTGTAAAAATTCACCAGCTACTCTAAAGAAAGAGTTTTATCCAAATTGGAAAGCATGTTTCTTACTTTTATAGCCTTTAATTCTAGTTTATGTGTGTTTTTATTGACATAGTAAATGCGTGACATACTTCATTGTTTTTAACCGTTTGATCTCAAATCATCGATGAAAATAACTCAATGATGAATGTTTAGATTGACAGTGAATTTGACAAAATCAGGGTGTGTGTCGGCCGTGATCTAGTCAACATGCACAAGGATGTTTTGGTGAAGTTATAATGTGAGCTGGCCAATTTTAAATCATGGTTGAAATCAATTAATGTATTTAATAAATGCAATGAATCTGGATCATTGTTTGAACTAGTGCATAATTTTACCTCTTTTTGCATGCACAAGGGAATTGTTTGTTTTTCATTTGTTTGTTTGAAAATGGAAAAAGAAACTAAGGAGGGACAGACAAACTTTTGCATACTAGATTCTTGGTCTCAATCTAATAACTTCACTAACCGTAAATAGATTCTAAAGTACTACTAGTTCGTTATAAAAAGGAGGAAAAGTACTTACTAACCCTTAATTTGTAGACACTCCCTTTGTTATTTTTCATCTTTCTATAAAGAGTTTGAGGTATCTCTTAACTATCTTAGGCAAAAAAAGTACCTAACCTGAGGACCAAGGTTGAAAAGCAGTTACAACTAAACTGAAAAAGAAGCCTAAACAATAAAAAAAAATGTGTTAAGCAACAAATAATCATGGTGCAAAATTATATAAATAGAAGTAATATATAGTGCATTGTGTGGTCCTGCATTGTGCTTTGCATCGCGTGACTCGTGTTTTGATTTTAATATATGCTTTTAATTTTAATGTTTGAATTAGTAAACGTTCACGTGCTTAGTTCTTATCATTGAATGAGTTTTGTGAGGACAAGGAACATGTGGTGCACGTGACTCTTTGTTGTTATTAGTTATAGAAGTAAATGAAAGTTAGGACTTACGAGTTTGGAAACAATACAACAAAGAGAAAAATGACAAGACATGGGAAAGTGTGAGTAAGAGTTAAATTACGTGACATATCCCAGCAAGGTCAGGTCTTGTCAGATTTGCATGGACTTCTTGCGTTTGATTAGGTTCATTGTTGAATTAAGTTACTAGTCACACACACCAATTTTCATTATATTTTTTTTTGTTATTCTTTTTGGGTCAATGGCCATTGATTTTGGGGGTCAATGACCATTGTTGGTAGAACTTGAACTTGGAATATGTTTTTGTAAAAAAGTTGAACTTAGAATAATATAATCTCAAATTAGGATCGAATACCACTACTAAAATAATAAGTAAAATAGGGTCCACGTAAGTTGGTTTATTTGTTAATGGTTCAACTTATTTCATAAGAATTTGAGTTCAGTTTCAATTTTATTGTAGAGAATCTTGTTAGTAGGTAATATATAAATGTTATATTTGTGTAAGTGCTATGTGATGTTAGAGTTTTCTCTAACTTTGCTGAGTCTCCACGATCAAACTTACCCAACATCACTTTATAAAAAAATAAGCGAAATTGTAAAGACCCTATGGTCAGGGTGTTTGCAGTTTAGTTTAAATTAGTTCTAGGTAAAAAATCACTCAAATTAAAGATTAGAATATGTAGTTTGATTCGGTTTGAATTTACTTTTTAGAGGAAAAAAATGTTGTTAAATGGTCATTTGTTTATAATTTTAATATCTCAAATAACATATTACAAGTTAAATATTATCAATATATATCTTGTAAAAAAAACATCAACAATACATAAATAAATACTAAAACTTTGCAATTGAGTTTGGTTTCGAGAAATTTAATTCAAAGTATAACCTATAATGAGTTTTTTTTTTTTTTTTTTACAAAAGGATATAAAAAAACAAATAAAATTTAGTTTCATTTACAATTTTTGTTTGAACCTGTTTGGACGTGTTCACCTAATACAATGTTGTGTAATCACCGGAAACAAAAATGTTATGAATAAATTCTCAATATAGTCTCTTAATACTCCCTCTGGGATAGAAGGATAGCTAGAGAAAGAGAGAAACTCTCTAGTTCGCAAGAAAGTTGTTATTACTTGAATTCTTGAATGCCAAAATAGTTGGTGATGAATCTTATTTATAATACTCCCTTCAGTCTCTTTTTTTGGTTATATGAGCAAGAGAAAAAAGAAAGGAAAAATAAAGAGGAAAGAAACCTAAGTCATTGAAAAGTATGCATCTAAAGCACCACCTAGTAAAACATGTGATAAACACGGAAGAGACTCATTAAACATAACAAGATGGTCTGAACTATTAGCTCCCAACTTAGCAAGGACAACACAAGAGTTCATTTTCTGAAAGATATGATAAATAAAAATAAACCAATCCTTAGCAAGATAATTCCAGAAGAGTTCCAAGAGACTTGTGTAATGATAACTTCAAGGTTTCTCCTTCATCACCATTTGTACCACACGAAGAGAGTCAAAGAAACACATAAATTTTCTATGACCTGCCTCCCAACATAACTTAAACCAGTCAACAACGCTTAAATCTCAGTATGTAAGATATTCGAGATCCCCACACTATACCAAAAAAACCAAGAAGGAAACTTCAATCGTGCTTACATATTAATCCACCATAGTCCGCCTTTTCTGGACTGGTCAAAGCACTCCTTATAGTCTCTATTATAAGATAAAGTTTATTTTTTAGGTTCATTCAAAAAATGATGTATCTAATTTCTAATATCGACTATAAACATCATTTATTCAATGAATCTAAAAAGAAAACTTTCTCTTTTAATAAATATTGAATTAGTACTCTATTAAGACTATATACATCATTTATTCAATGAATCTAAAAAGAAAACTTTCTCTTATAATAAAGACCTAATTAGTACTCTAGTAAGAATCACATACAAAATAGAAATATCTAGAAGCACATTTAATACTAGCACAAAAATATCTAAAGATAGTAAGGATACCATGGTACTGGCTAGCTAAATCATTCTAGAAGGAGTATAATATAAATTCTTTTTTTTTTTAGTGATACCAACAATAAAACATTTTTTATAGGCAAATTTACTTAAGGTTATCCAAGAGCGTTTATATGAGATGACACGAGTATCCTTTAGCTTAACCAATGCTCTGGGTTTGAATCCAACATTGGACATGCAACAGCGTTAAAACTCTTAAAAAGAGTTTGTCATCCATTTGGGTCCCACAAGACTCAAGGGAGTATTGTCCACAAATTGCACGTGGAGGATATCCGATTTACCAAAACAAAAAAAATTACTTAAAGATATAATTGAAAGTGAAAAAGTTATTCCAAAATCTCTTATTTTCTTTATATATAGCGTGGAAGATTACTATATAATTTTTTTAGAAAATGAATTACTAACTATTTTTATATACTTTTAGGACTAAGAAAGAAATATAGCGAGACTGGTTTAACTAGTCCCATATACAATTATCAAAATTTTAATTTTTAACTCAATGATTATGATTTCACTACTTTTAAAATTATATCCTTTTGATTTATTTTGATTAGAAAGGAAAAAAGTGAAAGAAAAGAAACTACGATGAAAGTTTTTCTGCGGACTGGAGTTCACAAAATTCCATCACTGCCTCCCCTCTTTTCTTTGCAACCAAACCATGGAAGGATTCAATCTCTCATTCATTTACTTCCTCAATATTCCTTCTGTTACCTTTATTCATTTTACCATGGAAACATTGATGTACGTTGTTGTTTCTAGTATTTGGTTTTCATGCTCGAGACTTTCATGTTATATGCACCCTTTATTCACTTTGGTACGTTGCCCTTTAGTGGCAGTGAAGGGCCATTACAAGGGTTAGGATGCGGCGATTCGTTGATCTTAATGCAACAAAATGGACCACAATGTAGCCATGTGAAGTGGGGTACAAAGGTACAAATGTGTCCTTGATTTTAATTTTGTGGTTAAAAGCATAACCAAATCTTTGATGTGAGGATGACATGCATGAGTGAGAATCTTCCTACTCGGTGTGATGTAAGGAACGGACATTATTTGCCTCTTAAGTAACTTTTTATGGGGAAAATTGCTGTTGACACATATGATATGGCTGAAAAGCACATGTAAACGATGAAAATACCCATGCAGCAGTTAACTATCGAAGTAAAGAACCGGCAACAGTTAACTACGAAAAAAGAAAATAAAAATAAAAAAACCTCGGCATTTAAGTGCCGAAGAACTCATCATTTTTGTTCCTTTTTGTAAAACAAAGAGTACTTCCTACAAACTTGAAATGATACTTCCTACAAAAATAATACTCCCTCCAGTCTCAAATATAAAAAAGATTCTTTTTTTTAGGATCATTGAATAATTAATGTATATTCTTTACAATGTAGACCAGATACATTAACTACTCAATGAACCTAAAAAAGGAATCTTTTCTTATATTTGAGAACGGAGGGAGTACTAACTTTTCTGCCATAAAATGTCATGGTGTCACCATCCTTGGCAAATACTCCCTCCGGTCTCAAATATAAGAAAAGATTCCTTTTTTAGGTTCATTGAATAATTAATGTATCTGCTTTACAATGTAGACCAGATGCATTAACTATTCAATGAACCTAAAAAAAGAATCTTTTCTTATATTTGAAATTGGAGAGAGTAGCAAATTGGTTTGTAACTTTTGGCCAAATATCCATCACTGATATGATGTCGCGATAATAAACTGCTGATTAATTGATTGCAATGATGCATGATTATGATTCTTTGACTCTTAGTTTCCCTTCAATATCCGCGCCGCCAAGCAGCTAAGAGTTGTAAGTGTATCATTATCAATTAAATATAGGCAAACGATATTTGTACAACTACTTTTTAACAATTCTTTGACAACTTTCTCTCTCATACTCACATTATCTTCTTATTCTCTCTTTTTCTCTCTCTATTATTTTTTATCAATCAAAGAAGAGAAAACCAAAGTTATCATAAAAGTTGTACCAAAGAGTTGTACATATATCACTACCCTTAAATATAAGATCATCTAGACTAGAGGCAAGATGTTCAACTATCCATGTCCAAGCACCCGGAACAGAGGAAATTGGTCAATTTACATTCAAGAAACTTGGGCATGTTTATATAAGAGCACTGTGTATGATATTCTGTACATAAGTTTTTATAACAAATCAGCAACAATGCTTAAATTTTTTCTGCCATAAGTGCTGAAAAAGGAAAAAAAATTGATGAGTTCTTCGGCACTTAAGTGCCGAGGTTTTATTTTTCCTTTTTTCGTCTGCAGTTAACTGCCGAAGTAACTTCGGTAGTTAACTGCAGCCGGTTCCTTACTTCGGTAGTTAACTGCCGCAGGGGCATTTTCGTCTTTTACATGTTCTTTTTAGCCCTATCATATGTGTCAACGACAATTTTCTTTTCTAGGCATATATATAGGTGTTGGAGGGTTGCCCTTTTTAGAACCTTGCTAGTTGTTGACTGGGAAAATATCTCCTTAACAAATTTTTTTTTTTGTTGAGAGAAACAAATAAACTTGATGATCATCTAAAACTCTAGTTATATCATGATTAGGTTCTAATTTGATAGATTTAGTATTTTAAGTCTATGATTAAAGTGAATGAAATGTGGGAAGTTGTTTAAATTTGTAAAAATGCAAGAGCACATAGTGCCAAGTATAAAAATACAGAAAAAGTTACAGAAAAAGTAACCGTTGCAATGTGACTCAAAATTGAATTTTGGAGAAATTCACAATTGTGACACGATTTTCATATCGTGGCACAATTTTTGAGGCAGAATGGAAAAGTGCTACGGGAAGGCGAATCATGAGGGTATTTGGTTAGGGTTCTCTTGAGAAGTTTTCTTGGATTGGGAAATATTTGTAAACATGTTGGGTGAGTGAAAACCATTGTGTGTCTTGCTCATTGGTGAGATTGAGAAAATGGTAGAAATTAGGGTTTGTTCTTTGTGAGCTTGTTGAAACTAATTTCTTGTAACCTTTTTGTATCTCTCTGTAAAAACTCATTAATAGTGGATTGGAGAGATCAATCTCTCTCCCAACGTAGGTCAATTTGGATCGAACTGGGCAAACATTTTTTTGTGTGTGTGGTTCTCTTCTCTCTTTATCTTTTGCCTGTGATTTTGTGTTTTTTCAATTGATTTCTAGTTTAGATCTAGGTTTGTTGTTACTTGAGGTTACTTTGATGTATTGATTACTACTTCTCTTTACTCCACACATCATAGTTTTATTAGTACAAGATTTGAATCCGAATTCACGACAGTAACGACAAAAAGTAAAAGAAATTATTATCATTATTTTTACAAAGAGATTTACGTATATCATTCGATCAAACAACCAATATGGTGTTTATCCGAATGTATAATCTAATAGGCAATTTTACATAAGAACAAGTCTCTGCTTTTATAGGAAAAGAAAAAAACTTAAATTTCATGTATGACACATGTCTTCCAAACTAGAAAAACTTCTTTTTCAAGTTTCTCATTGTCTTCGAATTTTAATCTTTGATGGCTTCTTAGACAAAGTTCTATTTGGTGGAAACTTCTCTTGCAAGCTATTAATATGGTAATCACTTTGAATAGGAATGATTTGATTCTTCGACCACCATAAAAAATAGCTTCTTTTGAGCACTGCTTTGATGTCTTCAAGGATATACTTCGGGTGTGTATAAGGCTAGAAATGAGTCGAACCGAGTCGAACTCAAGGTCAGCTCGGCTCAACAAGAATGAACTTGGTTTAAAACTCGATTTGATAAATGCCATAAAAAATTTTCATAGCACAAATTCGATTCAACTCAAGCTCGTGAACAACTTGGTTCGGTTCAATAGTTCGAATTAAATGAACTAAAAAGACAAAAAAGAAAACTTTAACCAAGTTTTTAAGAGAAAATTTCAAAAGAAAAAGTCAACCTTTGGGTTTAATTAGCACATCGCAGCTAATAGCTAATTAATCCATTATCCGCAATACATTAAGAGATGCATCATCAGGCTACTCTTTTATATACACTCTTGCTCAATACTACGCATAAAGTTTCCGATGTGGGACAAATGTAGCTTTCATGCTGCATTTCTATCACTACTACGCTAAACCTAACTGATGCAAATATGATATGTAAATGCAACTATGCAAGGATAATTTCCAAGCATATTTTATTATATAAAAGAATACAAAATAATAATAATTATATATATCGAGCTGGTTCATGAACCAAACGAGTCAAACCATATATAACTTAAGTTCAACTCATTTATTTAATGGACTTAATTTTCAACTCAAGTTCGTCTCATTTGGTTCGTGAACCAAGTTCAACGAATCAATTTTCGAATCGAATTTCAAACTATTTTCGAGTTGGTTCGGTTCATTGTCAACACTAGGTGTGTATGTCAAATTAAACCATCACCCTTACTTCGAGTACAAGCTTTCTATGCATTTTCAAAATATCTTTTGTTTGACTTGTCAATTGACTCAAAATTACCATTTCAAATTTTTGCATATAACACATACCTCCAAAGTGTCAATTACCGAAGGGAGATTCAAATTGATATTTTAATTAAAATAAAAGACAAAATCACACAATATGTCCTGTCACTTAATTCTAGATAACACTTTTGTTTGTTTTGGATTTAACCTTTTATGTTATAATTAGGTTACATTTTTGTCCTTTATCTTTTCTTTTCTGACTTAATCCTTTATGTAATAAAATGTCAACATTATTATCCTTTTTTTATCATGACAAAATCAAAAAATTCAAAACAAAAAAAAAACTTATAAAAAATTAATCAAATTATAAACAAACCCAAATCTTCATCATACAAACATAGAAACCCAATTTTCATTGAAGAAATCCCATAAAAAAAGATAATAATATTGACATTTTATAAAGGGCGAAAATGTTACATAATTATTACATATAAGATTAAATCAAAAAAAATTAAGATAAAAGGCGAAAGTGTTATCTAAAATTAAAAGGGGATTTTCGACAAGTTCTTCCGGTTATACCGAAAGCAACCAGACAAGAAGTATGTAATGCAACCATTAATTCTTCCCATCTATGGCATTTTTGTGAGGTTTTGACACTAACTACTAATATGAGGCTTTTGCATGGAAGCTCACCTCATGAGATATGCGAAAGAAAAGAATTCAGTGAATGGGTGTTGGGGATTGGTGATGGGAGCATTGGGGAAGAAAATGATGAATATATAAACATGCAAATCCCACACGACTTGCTTATTCATAGTTCCGGCGATCATATTGCATCAATTGTTGACTGCATATATCCGTCGTTGTTGGATAACATGCATGAAAAGGAATTCTTCCAAGATAGAGCAATACTTACACCT
>Ga0315914_1008756_pt1 | contig 13335 bp, 13 predicted proteins | sample MpolenodulesMG_FD_203920 | JGI IMG/M metagenome (GOLD analysis project Ga0315914, IMG submission 203920) | Medicago polymorpha root nodule microbial communities from Los Angeles, California, United States - elongated nodules | ecosystem: Host-associated > Plants > Roots > Nodule | place: USA...
AAGAGTTTAGTTACTCATTGTCTTGGTAACCTTACAAGGAGAAAAGAAGAGATGGAATGGAATCAAGCCATGATGTCTCAATGATCTTGTGTCTTCCTTCAATCCTTGTGCTCCTTGCTCTTTAGAGTCTCTCTGGTCTTTCCCTTATTTCTCTCCTAAAGTGGCCTCTAATAATATGGTATGATATGATATGATATCTTTTTTTTCTGATGTGAATGAAAGGCCTTTTATACTTTTTTTTCTCTGACTCGACTCGCCATGGCGAGTTGAGCTTTCTTCCCCAGTGGGTTTCTGCCACGTCAACTCTGAGGGGTTAGGCCGCCTTAACTCGCCTCGCGAGTAAATATGCTTGCCATGGCAAGTTGTGCTTGCCCTCCACTCGCCATGGCGCATGGGAGGCGAGTTGCCTCTGATACTCTGCCTATAACTCGCACTGAACTCACCTTTCACTCATTGTGGCCAGTTGACCTTTGCATTTCTTCATGTTTCCTTGCTTCTAAGGTGTCCAGGCATGCATTTTCCTACACAAAACGTTGGCATTAGATGTAAAAAACATAAATGAATGATTCTTCCATATTTGTGAGCTTTTTACTAGATAACTTGTGAATCAAGTAATCAAAGTGCCTAAAATATATAGTATATTTAACTGTTTTCTGACACTTATCACAAAGATTATAATTTTATGGTTTAAATATGTGTCTAGTCCCTGCAAATAGGCCTCAGTTGAATTTTTTGTCCTCGTACTTACAAATCTTCCCAATTTGCCACTGCAAATATTAATCATTTGAATTTTCGTCCTAATCTCGTTTGATTACTGACGTGGCATGTCATTAGTCACATAGAAGTGACGTGGCACAAGATGATTGGTAAAAGGCTATTATGAGTCAACAAAGACAAACGTGAAATGTCAAAATTACCCCTGCCTTCTTTCCTCATTCTCCTTCTCTTCTTCCCTCGTTCTCCTTCCGTTTCACCACCACCCTCCAAAATTACCCCTGCCTTCTTCTCCAAAACTCTAGTCAAATCCCTAATCTCTTAAATCTTATTGAACTCAAATCTATTTATCTTAAATTGCTCCGGCGAGACCTCTTGCGCCGCATCTCCAACCAATTTTACACTACCATCTCCAGCCGCACCACCAGAACCTCTACCACCACCTCCTTCTCCATTTCCAACTCCAGCACCTCCATTACCACCGCCAGCTGAAGAACTAAAAGAAGCAGCGGAGCTCAAAACGCAACGCGTACGACAAGGTGTCTGTGAAAGCATCGTGTGGAAGTTACGGATTGAGGGCGATAACGGCGTAGAAATGCAAGAGGCGGAGGAACACGGAATGCGTAAATGGTTGTTGTATGAAGTGACTGCGCGATTCGCTGAAAAAACTGTAAAAAGAAGTCTCTTACTACCACAAAATCTAAACAATAAAAAGCGACCCCACGTGCATAATTATGCAGGTTGCTTCCAACATAGCAACATGAACTCTAGCAACCTGATTCAGAGGACAAATAGGCGAACTGGTTCAACAGAAATATACGAAATTACAACAGACCACACCACATTTTCATGCTCACAACAGTTATTGCAAAACAGACTGTGCCAAAACCGATCCGACTACACTGAGAAATTGTGGTACCAGACCACACCACATTAGACCAAGCTCTTGCTTCACAATTTCAATCAATTCTGGATCCTTGCATACTAACTCCACCTATAACACCTCTCACTTTGAGTTTTTACAGCAAGCTATCACATTTGCAATCCTTTTACTTTGAATTTATCTTAGCTTACTCTTATATTATGCATACACCACCAAGCTAGTAGTCTGCCATTGTTAAAGCTAAAATTCAACTGAAACTAAAAAATACTAAATTCCGATTCGCAACAACAACACCAGTTTCTGGAAACAAACACGCCTGCTTTGTGTTGAGCCTTCATGTTTGGGTGTTGTATTTGTGGTTTGTTTGCACCTCAACTTTTATGTATAAAATTAGATCTGTGAGTTAGTATTACTACTGCTTTGTGTTTCTCCGACACGGCGGTGGGAGAAACTGAAGGAGAGGGAGTGGGTGGGTGCTGGTGGTGAAACGGAAGGATAGGGACAGGGAGGGAGAGAAGAAGAGAAGGAGAATGAGGGAAGAAGATATGGGTAAGTTGGTAATTTTGCACATGTCTGAAAACAATAAGGGTATAAAGGTCAATTTACATTATATTTACTGACTCATCCACTAATGACATTCCACGTCAGTAATCAAACGAGATTAGGACGAAAATTCAAATGATTAATACTTGCAGTGACAAATTGGAAGGATTAGTAAGTACATAGACTAAAATTCAACTGAGGCTTATTTACAGGGATTAGACAGATATTTAAGCCTAATTTTATTTATTTGGAGACCGACTTAGCTGTATTTGTTACCTCGTAATGAAGAGGTGTTTCCTTTTCATCCTGGTGCTTCTATTGTCAACCTCATCAATCATCTTAGGATGCAGGATTAACATGTTTCTACAAAATGAGTTTGGTAGCATAGCTAACTCCCATATTAACCACCAAAAAACTGTGTACCACACTTGGAGGGAAAATGACAATTCAAAAATAGATGAAGAACCACAAAATATATAAATTGTCCCATTAGGATATGTTATAACTCTGCATTAAAAAAGATTGAGACAAGTATAGACCCTATCCAATAGTATCTGTCAATAGAAGGCAATAACTAGATGTCCAATTTTTCTAAACATTAGTTAGAATAAGGAGCTCATGTCCGGGAGACCAACACCCGTAGGAAGGTCTCTACAAAAACATTATAAGCTGAAATAACCAAGAAAACTCTACTAGGACGTGGCCTCACTTCAAGCAACTTTATTATAAGGAAAGATAAACTTTGTTTTATGGAGATTTTACATAGGTGGAACCAAATCCTTCTCCCAAATGATGAGTCATGTACTCTATGCAAGACTCCAGATCCACATATTTTCCTCTAACTTCCTACCAGATGGAGACCAACCAGGAACCCTACTGCTGACTTCTGAGGAAGGTCTCGGTGGTTGGAACACAAGTCTCGCAATGAGGACATCCCACACAAGTTTGGAATATCCAAAAGATCCTCCACCTCCACTAACTTAGGAAAGCCAAATTAAAGAGAGACAACCCCTTAATCCCAAGTTCTCTTCTCTCATTCGGCATGCAAACATCACACCACCTAGTCAATGAGATTTTCTTGTCCCATTTTAGGCCACCCCAGAGAAAACACCTTTGCAATTGAACGATATATTTTCACACCTTAACGAATATCTTCATGAACGAGAGATAAAAGATAAAAAATACTGTTCATAACCGAGTTAAGAATGACTACCCTACCACCAAGACTAATATACCTGTTACTTCAATATCCGAGGTTAAAAATGAAAAAGAAATGATTTGGTCTAAATTAGCACAGTGACTGAAAATTTGTAAATAAAATGGGTGTAACTTGGTAATTTACGGCTACTAATATTTTAGCAAGTGTAATCAGTAAAACCCACTTTAAAAATATAAGTACTTTTTTTGTTTGTTTTTCTAATAAATTAGTATGTACTGTATTTCTTAATCAACGCAAATTTTTAACTTATTTCCTAATAAAAATTTGCAGTTTGATATAACCTTCATACTAATTTTTCTTTTTTAAAGGAACCTCTAATGATTGTTGGCATGACGATGAAAAAAGAGAATTTATTTTGGTTCAATTCCCAGCAGCTGGCGTCACTGGACGGTTTGATTCGATGCAGTAAAACTAAAAAGACATCTCAATCTTACTGTTCTGAACCGCACGGTGTCCGCATGAGAGAGAACAGTGATCCTACAACTTCACTCAGTTTCACTGTGACACTGTCTATTTCCTGAAAATGTATTTTTCACGGTAATAGTATATGAAGCTATACACTAGTATATGAAATTCATGAGTCTCTTTTTTTGGTCGTGTAAGTTCATGAGTCTATGTTATGTGGAAATGTAACTCTAATCAACTACTACTAATATTAGCATTTCATAATTGATTTAATTTAATTCTCAACATCAATGACCACTGTTCTAAGTTCTAACTATACTGATTTAACATATATAGTAATCTTAAAAAAAATGGTTAAAGCAACAAACAATCAAGTTCCAAACTCGACTTTGGGTTCCCTTGCACCAAATCAAAAGTATCAAAGGGTCCACATGTGATATTTCATATATGGTCATCGCCAATCTAAAATAGTACTATCAATAGGAAAAGTGAAGGAACAAAAAGGTTGAGTTGAGATTACCAAGTGACTGAAAAGAAAAAGTTGATTAAAGACAGAGAACAAACAAACAAAAAATATTACATAAAAAAAAAAAAAAAAAACTAATTGAAGTTAAGAACATATATAGAATAGAATTATCCGATTCTCTCTCCATATTCTTAAGCAAGACAGAGAGAGAAAAGAAAAGAACAAGATGAAAAAGAAAAAGGTCAAAAAAGTAAAATAAACCGTTGACGAGACCATAACCATCACAATCAAAAACATCTACATCGTAAAACATTGTCGTACACCTACATCTACATCATCATTTTTTGTCTTCTTTCTGTTCTAGTATTAACGTAGGAATATTAAGCTTATATCATCATCATCATCATAACTTCTAATTCCAATGCTTCATCTTGTGTAATCGTGAACAAGACTTGTGTTTAGTCTCCAAGAAAGGAAATTAGGAATGCCATTTTCTGATTCTACATCTGAATCATCCATGAAACGTAGCTCATTGCCATACATTTGACTCTGTGGTTGTGATGAGTACCATGAATTGTTGTTGTTGTAGAAGTTTCCTGACTCCATTATGCCGCTGTTAGTCACGGCTGTCGTGGCAACCGCGACGTTCGCTCTTCTCTCTTCCTTCTTGTATCTAATCCCACAAGCATTGCATAATGACTGCAAATTCAATTCAACCATTATTACAAAACATTCTTAAAAGAAGATAAAAAATAAAAGATAACATCAAGAAACAAAAAATTATTATAAATAGTGGTGACAATGACATTGTCTCGTACTCTATAAAATCTTGTCTTCCACTATCAAAGTCAGACTCTTAATACTGAACCGAGACCTAGTAGACTATAAATGATCTTTGTTGAACATTTATAGTCTACTACCCGATCTCGGCTCATATATTTTAAACATTGAGACAAAGATGGTAATGTATTTTTACCTTTGGGCCACGAGGACCATTCCTCCAAAGGGGTGTAGAAGTGGTATCACAGCTAGCACAACGACGAGCAAGAAGAGAATCATTGTTAGAGTTACTACCAATATTGTTTCCTTTGTTTGACTTGGATTGAGATTGAGAATTATGTTTAGTGTTTGAAGATTTGGTACAGAAAAAATTAGCAAGAGAAGAGCGACGGTTTCGTTTATCTTGGTCTTCAGATAAACGTGTGGAAGGGGTAGCAAGGGAGAGTGTGCAATCAACAGAAGAAGAAGAAGATGGAGTAGTGTAAGAGTAAGGGTCAAAATCGTAATGATCATGTTGTTGGTAGTTAGAGTAAAGCAAGGAGTAGTTAGAATTTGTTTGAGGATGAAACATACCACATGTGCATGTTCCTCCCATTATGTGACCTTGTTGAGAGCTACTACAACAATGATGCATCATTGGTGATGAATGAGTGTGACAATAATATGTTGCAATGTTGTATCAAATGGTTTGAATTTATAGGAGGAGAAGAAGAAGAGTGAGAGAGGGTATAACATAGGAAAAGGAAGGAAGAGAGGATGAGTGAGATTGATTGGGTAGTCAAAAGTGGGCACGTGACAGAGGGAACAGTCTTCCAGGATCTGCCTTCTTCGATCACGAGGCTTTTATTTAGCTTTACTAAATCCAATTCTATTCATAAACTCTGTATCCGTATCTCTCTGCCCCAAAGAAAATGGAATACTACTACTGCTAGTGGTACTACTTCCCTTTTCCTCTCTTCTCTTTTTTGTGATATTCTCATGCCTCCTTCTCTTCTCTCCTCAATTAACCTCGCTCTAATCCCAATATTAATGCTAAACATACACTTCTCTACCTGCGGTCTTTGGTAATCCAATGCCTTCATTAATTGCCAGAACTTTCATATTCCTAATTCTTAATGCATCGTATCCTCACTTTGATAAATGCTAAAAACATTTTCTTTTTAACATGTTATCTAATATTCACTCTTTTATTGAATAGAATTCAGGTAAGTCTCACCATTTTATGTGAGAATCATTATCAAAGTATGATATCTTTTTTTAAATTAGCAAATATTATTAAACGTCATTCCCGCAAGACGCAAGATATGGACGAAACAAGATACAAATGGTGCCATATATAGACGGTACACCATAACCACCAAACAAAGCACCTGAAGATAAACCCACAAAAACATAACACCAACTAAGACGGACACCTAAATAGAAACAATACACTGTAAACACAGTATCCACAGCCACTCATCGTCACTACTCACCCCTAAAGAACACCTCTTAAAATAAAACTCCCAGACTTCAACACCCAAGCTGAGCCACATATGAAAAGCTCCTAACCGAATGAACATGCAGCTTCTAGAACCTCTCGACCTCCGATCCATCGAAAGAGCACAAAACAAAAGCCCAAAAACCAACTAAAGCCAAAAAGCTGACTCCTGATCTCGAATCAAAAAGCTGACTCCCAGACTTTAGAACCAAATCAGCAGGGCACCCCTCACCCCCGGTACACCAGAGAACACCATATCAAGTCAAACAGGATTGTAGCTTGACATCAGCTCCTGATCTCAAAGCAAAAATAACCGGCCCACCGGACACCAGCACACAATAAGTAAGACAATAGACATGATATACGATTGGTGCAAACAACAAGCAAATCCAAAGGAAAAAGGCTCATCGCAACGGACACACACCCTCCAAACACATTAACACCTCCAAAGTATGATATCAATATGAATTTCATACAATAAGAGAGTCACATAAGTGTTAGAGAGGGTGTTAGTAAGAGAAAGTTCATAACACCCATTCTTCTCACTTTTGTATTTCACCTTAAGTGTAAATGTAAATATGTTGGATTTTGAATGTGATTGATTAAGTCTTATATCATCTATGAATAGATAAAATGTTAGATGTATAAAACAAAAATATGATTTATATATCAGATGGCTTAAAGTTTTGGATAGAGATGGGTCGTCTCCCTCTTTCGTGGTCCTAGAGGACTAACCTATTGTTACTCCCAACACACTCTTGTACTCCCCATCAAGATTAGCATTAGAACTTTTGATTTAGTCTTGAGATATGAACTTAAAATATGTTATATTTGGTTGCTACAATAACTTTGCCCCTGTGGAGTTTTCAAATCAATGATGTGTTGAAGAGTTTCCTGCCAACATGAAAATTGTACCGTAAGTTTTCAATCTGATTTTTGACATGTGGAAATTCTTAGAGTGATTTAACTTCAAGCGTCAACATTCTTTGTAGAGTTTGATTGCTCTTTTAAACTATAATTGTTGGTGTCGACAATAGAAACAAATGTATCGTTTTGAATCAAGGTGAAGACTGTTGGTATTGGTTAAAAAAACATGTTAAAATAATTTCACATTTCTTAGAATTGTAAGGAACATGGAGATAAGAGTTATATATATGGACTGTAGTTCTTCGTTACAAGATGTACCAGTCGAAAACACTTTAAACTTGTATTTGACATTTTCTTTTCTCTTATACTCTTGTCTTAGAATTTGTGAAATGTAGTTAATTATTTTCTCCGAAGAGTGAGAGAGTACTAGGGTTGGTGGGTGTTTGGGATTAGTCTATATGTTGTACAAATTTGAATATAATTTTATTCTCTGATTGTCATTAGGCAATGATTATGGTTTTTTCATCGGTTTCCATGTTATATTCATGTAACTTGGTTGTGTTCCTTTATTTTCACTATGTCGATTTTTCCCAAACTCTGCTATTAGGGCTTTGGTTGAACTTGGTGTAGAAACGGGAGTGAGATCCCGATGTTTGGATCAAGTATAGGAGGTGAGAACTCACACCTGAGGGGGAGATTGTTGGGTTTTAAGTCTCAAATTAAGTCTTGCATGGCATGTGAGTGAATGGATATAATGGTGGACATATAAGAGATGTGACTCCCCGAGAGGTGCATATATAACATCTCCCTCTCTTGTGGTCTTGAAGTATTGGTCAATTGTTGCTCTTGATGTTCTCTTGGACTCCCCGAGACCTCGACAAAATGTTAGGAATATATGTTTGAATTGAGAGTTTAACTCAAGATTAAATCAAAAAATTAGTCATTTAGATCAGATAACTATTCAATTTACAATTATCGCATTTTATGTGATCAATTTAACTATTCAATTTACAATTCTCGCATTTTATGTGATCAATTTTATGTAGATTTTTTTTTAATACAAGTGGGTCGAAGCTTTGAGAAAAGAAAAAAAACTACCAATTAACAACATGCGGAGTCAAATACCAAAAATTTCTACTAAAAGTAAAGAACTCATGTACAGTTCATAAATGAAGCCCGGATACAAGATACGATACAGATACGATACTGCACCGATACAGAAAAATTTCAAAAATCAAGATACGATACGGCTGGGATACAGATACGATACGGCTATGATACGTTAATAAAAAAGATTATATAATTATAACCATTTTTTTAATATGCAAATATATTAACAATCAGTCATAGGCTCATAGCACATCAACATAAATATAAATAATATTGATAGGCTCATAGCACATCAACATAAATATAAATAATATTGACATTAAGAGAGTGATGATTAGTCAATTACATACACAATATATCCCAAAAAGAGCACCATCAGTGCTATACTATATATGTTAGTGTTATACTTTATCGATCCAAAAAAGAAGCACTATATCCAAAAAAGAACACATCAGTACTCAAGAATTAAGTTATTTTAGTTAACATTAATTGGAAAATATCGGGGCAGGTATCAATACTGGATAATTATCGGATACTCTTCTAATACGTATTGGGGAGTATCGAATAATTATTTTTAAAATAAAAAAAAAAATTAATCTTCGGATACTCTTCTGATACGTATCGGAAAGTATCAGACATGTATCGGTGCAAGATACGCAGGGGATACGATACGTCATCTATTTTGAAGTATCGGGACTTCACAGTTAATAAATAATCAAATAAAAACATCCATCACAATTAGAACACATTATTGGAAAGGACAAGTCTAAAGGGGGAATTTCAACTCAAAATATTAGTCACTTAGATAGGAGAACCACTTGACTAGTATATTTCAAATGTCAGGCAAAACTCCTCTAAGTATACCTAATGGTAAACTCAACAGAGTTACTCACTTGGTCCCAAATTATATACGATACTTAAGGTTGTGACACAACTCTTCGAAAGAAACTAAAAACTAATAGATTGGATTTGATCCATTTATTTGATATAAAAAATTAGGGAAACGTTAACTAGTGTTTTCGGGGCATTCTTTAAGACCTTTAAATGACAATTTTTTAAAAAAATATGTGTAATCAATGTATTGGAAATTGAAATATTTGACTTTTATATGAAATAATTTATTCTTTTAGAATCCTTAAAGAGTGCCAGAGTGCCTCAGGGACACTCGTTAACAAGACCTAAAAAATTATTATCAATCCATTTTTTAAATTCAATCGGATAACCTTAAAGAAAATTATAAAATTTGTTGAATTTTATGGTTGAAGCAATAGAATATATTAAATAATGTTTTGAGTTCGAATTCAGCTTTAAGCATGCAACATCGTTAAAACTCTTAGGGGGAGCTTGTCGTCCATTCGGATCTCATAATGCTCGAGGCATTAGTCTCCGCAGTTGCGCGTAGAGGATACCCAATTTACACTAGCAATAGAATGTATTAGATATTGAATAGTTTTTTTATTCAACATATTAGATATTTTTTTAAAAAAAAAACTAATAATAAAAATCATTAATTTCCTAAAAAAAATAATCATTAATCTTTGTTTTTTTTTTTTGTTAAAATTGATTCTTCCATCAATTTAATTTAGCTTGAACTTCACAACGGAACTTTTCATTCAACACTTTCAAAACCACTTTTCGTTTCTGACGTGAAATATCAAACAATGTTGCAACCGCAAAGCATATAAAGAATCCCTATTTGTGGACATAACCAAAATCTATCATTCTAAGCAATGTGGAAGAGTTTCAATATGTTTATTTTCAACCACCAACAATAATTGTTGGGTTCAACCGTGAACGGTCAAATCTTATGTTGCATATGAATGAGTGAAATGTTCGATGTATAAGGGAGACCACATATAAACATAATGTCTTAATGTTTTAATTAGATTTGGTATCTCAGTCTCTTGTGATTATGAAGCATTGACCCAGAGTTGCCCCCAACGCTCCTCTAAACTTTCCAACACCATCCACTAAATTGTGTTAACATGTTTAGTGAAATTAACCATTTAATTTGTTACTGAATTTGAAGTCTTTACTTATTATGTGCATGTTGGATGAGAAACGAGATTGTCAAAATGACTATGAACTACCACAACAAATTATACCTCATAGGTTCACAAAATAACAATAGTATTTTTCACACCTAAACCGTGTCCGGAGCTATACCAGCTTGCTTGATGCCGTACCGAGGGAATCACGTGATTGTAAAACAAAGCCAAGTAATTGGTGAATTGTCATGATAGTATCCTCATGCTCCAAATCCAACCTGAATGCTTTTTAGGAGTAGTTGATGACGAGGGCAACAGTATTAGCCGTATAACAAACAAGATGAATCCTGAAATTTGGATCACAATATTAAGAAGAAAAAGCTAAAGAGATAAAGGTATACCCTGCAATGATCAAAGCAACACTCTCTTGGTTTCTTACTTGGCTTGTTATGCGTCTAGTCCACTAGACAACAACACATTTCAATGGGTCAAAGATGGAAACTACACCAAAAAGAAAAAGGCTAGCTCAAGTTCAAATACATTAAAGCCAAAAAATAGTATTATAAAAATGAATAAATATAGGGTTAAGGGACCCTACATTCATGATAGCTAAGTCCAAACAATCTCTCCTATGGAATATCGACCAAAAGATTCAAAAAACATTCAAAGAGAGAATCAGATCGTCTAGAGATTGATGAACAACAGTTCGACAAACGGGAATTAGCACCACTTTCCAAAAGATGCTCCCTATATTCGCTTTGTGAGTGAAGTGAACTACGATTTGCCCAAGAAGCAAGCAAAGCAAAAACAAGTTAATCGTTTTTTCTGTCATTACATACATTTTCAACATTCTCACGCAACCTCACCTAACATGGATCATCTAACCTTATGTTAAACTCAATTAAATTTCATATTTATAAACATGGCTCCTCGGAACAATTTTCTACCTTCATTGAATAACTAATGTATCTAACTAATTATGTATGAATCGAATACATTAGTTATTTATTAAATCTGAAAAGTTGTTTTTTATCTTTAAATATGATTGGAAAAAGTATGGGTATTTTTTTTTGAATGACAAAATATGTGTGTGTATATATATATAAATAGAAAGAAAAATATTGTACAATACACCAAAAAGCCGTCAAAACGACGCTCCAACAAACCACCACCAAGGATAACATCCCAACCTCATAGACGGGGGCGGAGGCGCACCCAAAACCACACTAAAGCAGCAAAAGCAACAAAAGAAACAAGAGGCACCAGAACGCCGATAGCTAAAAGCGACAACAAACACCTGTAGACAAACAAAAAAAACAAAGGGGAAATCCTGGGAGCCACACCAGGAAGGTAGAGGAGATACAACCCCACAAGCAACCCCAGAAAAAACACCCACCACAAAAACCCTACTGATTCCAACGCAGAACGGGCTGCCCCTCCCACTCATAGAGAGAGCAGGAACTAGCAGGGTACTTAACTAGGAACCACTTCCAAGCTAAGAGTTTCACTTTGTCCACCACTGGCTCCTCTCGGAGTAAGCCACCAACAAAGATAAGGTCGTTCCGAGACGCCCAAATTGTCCAAATAACAGCATACCAAACAAGAAGCAAACCTAATCTAGTCCTCTTAGCCCTTCCTAAACCTGTAAAAGCCTCAAACTGCTGGGCTAGCCCCACAGGCATAACCAACTCCCAACCCAACCACCTAGCCACCTGATACCACACCAGAAAGGAGGACAGACAAGAAAGGAACATATGCACCGCAGTCTCAGATGGCACCCCACCCATAGGGCAGAAAACACAACCCACCCCACCGGAGGGGAACCCCGCGCCTAACAAGATTATTTTGCGTAGGGATCCTATCAAGAAGGAGCTGCCACGAAAAAACAAAGAGTTTTAGATTTTTTAAAAATAGATTTTTGTTTGTATTTCTAAAAATGGATTTTTTGGAAATTTTCTCAAAAATAGTATAAGTTATTTCAAACTCATTTAGTATAAGTTAAAAAAGATATTTTAACATTCATTAACTTAAATATTCATTGTTCGAGATTTTACATAGTTAAAATCACATATTTTTTCAAAATGACATCTTTAAAAAATGATTTTTATGAAAAGCTATTTGAAATAGCTTTTTTTTAAGAGATTTTTTAAAATTTTAGTATCCAAAAAATTATAACAAAATGATGAAATACTTAGAATGACATTTCAAGATAAACTATTATAACGAATTTTTCATTTGAAGTTTTTCTTGAAAAATTCTTTGTTAAAAAAATTATAACAAAAATATATTACACTACAAAAATCTATTTTGAAAAAGGCCATAACAATGGGTCCTATATTAATATTAGTAAATCATTTTTATTTGTCTCTTCATAGAAAAAGAAGAAGAAAAATATTTGTAGTAAATCACTTAAGGATATTAGTATTATTTTAATAAGCTAGAATAAAGAATTACTTCAAGACGAATGTGTGATTGCCAGTGGTTTAATTAATGGGTCACCGCCTCTGAACAAACAGTTCATGTTCTGCACAGTCTTATATGTAATGCTCTTGCTAATCATAATGTTACGTGGCTCGTTGGATTTTGTGGGACCCGTTTATCACAGTTTTTAACTTTCCCAATGTGAAGGGTAAAAAGAAAATAAAATACTAATAATTGCCCAAATCGTATCTTGTGGCAAAAACATGTCACAAGTTTTTTTTTTGAAGAAACATGTCACAAGTTTAGTATGGTAATTTAATTAGCTAGGACAATGTCTAATGAATTGTTTATAGAACTAGATAAAAAGTTGGTGATGGACAAATTTCAAATAAACTTGATCACAAGTTAAAATTGGATGCTATTCTAAGTGTTTGTAGAAATTCGATTTCTCTTTTTTAA
>Ga0315914_1008762_pt1 | contig 13326 bp, 12 predicted proteins | sample MpolenodulesMG_FD_203920 | JGI IMG/M metagenome (GOLD analysis project Ga0315914, IMG submission 203920) | Medicago polymorpha root nodule microbial communities from Los Angeles, California, United States - elongated nodules | ecosystem: Host-associated > Plants > Roots > Nodule | place: USA...
TTTTGACCTTGCTAATGAAAAGGGCACTTTTGTTATACCAGTATTATTTGCAATCAGAGTGGTTAAAGATTTCATCTGTTCTATGTCCTCTTCCAAGTTGTCAATCATTAAACATCCAGATAGAATGAGAGTTTTCACAGATTTCAACGTGTAGATGTTTCTTGGAAGACTACAAAGGCTAATGCAATCTTTCAAATTTATCAAAAGAACTTTCTTGAGATGTCCAATACTTTGAGAAACCTCAGACAGCCTCGGACAATCTTTGAGCACCAGCTTTTCAAGATTAGGCAAGTATGAAAAGTCAGGGGTCTGTGTCAGATAATGAGAATGACTAAGATTGAGAATATTCAGCTGCTCCATCCTCTGCAAGAACAGAAATATATAATGGATAACTTACGGATAAAGCATAAGAAGATAAACAGAAGCAATTGAAACGTGTCACCAACGTTGCGAGTGGTAATAAAACATTTGTGAGGGCGTATAGACATTTTTTTCAATACCAACATACGTTGGTTTAGTATTACTTTTTCTTTCAAAATATTCCATGTATGATCATTCTTCAGTGAAATAACTGAAAGCTTTTTTAATTAAACTCAAGATAACAATCCTTCCTTTGTTGGGATCTCCTCTGAATTTTGTTATTTACTGTTTTGATTTATGGACTATTATGTGCATTTTGTTTATACTAGTATAAATTGAAACTAAATTCGTAGTTTGAGCTATGATGGATCTTATGTATTATAATTATATTTTATCTTTTATCATGAGTTATGTTTTTCTTTATATTGTTGAATTAATCCTTGTATTTAAATCCCTTTAAGACATAACAAACCTTTACCAAATTGACTAGTTAAATATGAAATTTCACCATAACTCATTAATGGAACTCAATGATTAATTGGTAAAGAGAGAATGGATTCATTATAAGCCAAACCCTTATTTCAGTCAGTATTTGAGTTACGAGTTTGCTAGTTCTTTATCTTTTTCCTAATTAATTGCCTTACCTGAGAGTGAAGGTAATTTTTTAAAAGTGAGATTGTTAATAGACACAGCTATAGTTGATATTAATAGCATCAGAGTAAATGCTTGGCATCAATAGAAAACATAAATTAATGATTAACTGAGAATGACTTAGTGTATTCATAAATTGAATCTTAGCTTACTTACCAACTGCTTTATCCTTTGTTCTTCTGAACCAAAGTCTTTAAACACAAACAATTCATTGGATATGATATCTAGGAGTCCAATCCTTCTATTACTATTGCGAACGGGACAAACTTGCCCAAAAGCACACTCTGGACGCACCACTTAACTAGCATTCATAAATATGAAAAGTAAAAACAACTCAAAATACAAAACAATCCAAATTAATACCTGCATCTCTTTCCAAACAAGTTTGACATTGCTGTTTTCTAACACAATGGAAACTAGATTTCTTTGATAGAAGTTTGAAGGTATGCATGTTAAAGGAAATCCATTCCAGTGCAGCCATCTCAATTGTTTTGAAAGATATTTAAAATCTCCATCAAGTTGTACACCAGAAAGTTGCAGCAATCTGAGTTTCTTCATGTTCTCAAATGCTTTGGTACTAAAACGTTGTGCACTACGCCCTGGCATCTTAAAAGTCAGTCCTTCAACAGCTTTTGTTCCCTGTGAAATATAAAGGACCAAAAGTAAAACATCCTATAGAGCCAGGAAGCACAACCATATGAGTAAAACTAAAAGATATAAGGCAGATAAAAAAAAAAGTGTAACAAAACAAATCAATTATCACTAGGAGCCACAGAGCATAAAACAATTCACAACCAAACTAATATTCAAAGCTTTTGTGCTAACAACAGCAAAGATGAATGTTGCTACTAGCTCAAATGCTTATTAAGTTTGAGATATTTTGAAACCTAGATTTTCATATTTAACCAAAAACAAATATTTAAAATACAGAATTTAAAGCAAAGTATATAAACTTCTTACAGTATGTTCTGACAATACATCAAGCACATCCCCGTGAAACCACAACCTACTACGTTCCTCAGGCTCCATTGGTGATTTCTCACGAATGATTTCTCTTCCCATATCTCGCAGCAAATCATGCATGCCAAGCTTATTTTTATCATCAACGATTACAAGGCTTCTCTCAACAAGGACCTTTATTCCAATTTCTGCGAAAAATCCGCACCTATTTAATATACGAATAACATCATTTCTGTCCATCCCAATAAAGAAACAAGCTATGTCAAGGAATATTGATTTCTCCGTATCATCATTTAAACCATCGTAGCTTATTTTTAACTTCTTATATACTTGCTCATTGGGAATACTTTGGAGTTTCTCCAATACACAAATCCAGTCTAATACCTCCCTATCAAACAAGTAGGACCCAAGGACTTCAAGAGCTAGTGGCAACCCCCCAGAGTACTTAACTACATTTATGGAAATTTCGGAAAAATCTTCTTTGGGACTCTTTTGTTTGAATGCATGCCAACTAAAAAGCTCAAGAGATTCACTTTCATTCATTTCTTTCATTTCGTATATCTTGTCAACTTTTTTCGCTCTAAGTATATCCATATCCCTGGTTGTGATGATTATTCTACTCCCAGGAGCAAACCATTTACAACTTCCACACAAAGCATTTAGTTGGTCCAATCTATTCACATCATCAAGTACAAGAAGAACTCTTTTATGACAGAGTCTTTCCTTTAATATAGATTTTCCTGACTCAATGTTTTGTATCTTTGTTGTGGTTTCTTTGAAAATATCATCTATAAGTTGTTTTTGTAAATGCAGTTGTCCAGAAACTTGCTCCCCAACCTCCCTAATATTTGCAAGAAAGCTCCTACCTTCAAAATTGCGGCCAATTTTATTGTAAATGGCTTTTGCAATGGTGGATTTGCCGATTCCACCCATCCCCCACATCCCTATTAGTAGAACATTATTTGATTGGTGAGTGTCTAGAAGTTGAATCATATCTTGCACCCGATATTCGACTCCCACCGGATTATCAGCAATGAACAAGTCTGTCTTGTCAAGCAAACGTGTAACATTTTTAATAATATCCTTGATAACCTCACTTTCATTCCTATTAAAAAACAAAGAAAGGGTAAATTTACATATACACACACAGCATATGGGTTTATGTATATTTATGTGTTTATGTAGAAGTAATTACCTATGTATGCATGTGTCAAAAGTATAGGGGGAATTCGAGTAAAAAATTTATTGTTGGATTGTGTGTGTAAAGCTGAATCATTACAAAAAGGCGCAATTAGATTGAAAGAGATGACCAAAGAAGCAAATTGTACGTGCAAATTAAGTTGATTATCCTAACAGGGGGCCGAGAGTCAATTAGTCCTAAAATTGGAAACCACGACAGTCTAACAAAAAAGAATCTTTAAATTACAAGGTTAACTAAATGGGATAAATCGAAATTTGTTCAAATGGCATGGGAAAAGTGTATTTAACTCAAAAAAATGAATTAACAAAGCATAATAAGCTAGACCTGGAATTCAGGACAACAAATCCTGCAAGGCCAGCAGCATCACGAAGTGCGTCTCTCCACTTTGGCACCATGAATTCATCTCCTTTTAAAACTTTGTTCAATACTTTTTGAAAAGCTTCACCAAACTCACCTGTTTGATGACGAACATCGGATGGATATATATCATAGAATACGGGAAGAACCGCCTGACCTATGGTTCTGTGACACTCCATTATATTAATCAACTCTCGAAGACACCATGGTGAATCAGCGTAGTTCTTGGAGAAGACAATAACAGAAATTTGAGATTCTTTAATCTCGCGTATTAGCGATGACGAGATGTGATCTCCTCTTTGAAGTGATTGATCGTCCTTAAAGACGATAATTCCGGAGTTTTGAAGAGAAGCATAGAGATGAGAAGTGAAGGATGCGCGAGTGTCTTCTCCTCGGAAACTCAAGAACACATCATACCTTCTTCTACTGTTGCCGTCGAAAATAGATTCCATATTGTTGATATTGCGAACTCCTTCATTACCAACCACAGGATAATTGGAGCATCGTTTAATGCCTCCTCTTTTGCCATCCAACCTCAGGTGTGCTTTAATTCTTGAAGCTCCTCCACTAAACTTATCTTTGCAATAATTGCATATCCATTGAGGTCCATTTTCTACTCTTGTAACGTGTTCCCAGCAGTGCTCGTGTTTTCCTCTACCCATGATCAATACCTTTCCTGCATATGGATCCAAGGCTAAATTTAAATAATTGTATATGTGCTTCTCTAAATAGTAAATGATGAAGAAAAAATATAGAACTTAGGGGAAAACGAAAAAAATTACAAAGGAACAGTTAATTTTATTACTACTGTCCACTGTTACTCCCAAACGTCTGTGTGAAAGTATAGTACTAATTGACTGATAGAGAGACCCAAAGGTAGGTTGGAACCCCACCAAGCAATTGGAAATGGATGATGGAAAAGTAGGACACGTTTTTTGACCATTCTCATCCAATCATATATATTGCACACTGTTGAATGATGGTGACAAAAGACAAGAACACATGTTGTTATAGCATATGAAAGTAAGATGACAAAAGGTAGTGCGGCTTTTAAGAGAGAAAAAGGAAATAATAGTGAACTATTTGCAATTATTGAACTCCTTAGATAATTCGTTTGATTTCCTGAGTCAAGGTATGTAAACAACAACAAATTCTTCAAGTATTGGCTATAAAGATCAAACAATGTTATAATGTTATACTTCCGTTATTCCGTAATAATTGTCGCATTTAACAATTTTACACATAGTAAGAAAATATGACAAATGAAAGAAAGTGAATGATAATTTCACTATTGTATTACATATGGACAAGGAAAGCTCAAGAATTGGACTAAACCCCCTGTATGGAGCCATCATTTTGTAAGTAGTAAGTACTGGTTATATTGTTATACTATTCAACATGATAACATTAGGCATTAAAAGGACCACATTTAACCATATTAATTATTGTTTAACAATTTAATTTGGCATTGGTTTTGAATGGAGAACTAATGTAAATGTGACAGTATACTCTGTCTTTATAATGACAATAAATAATTGATATATGTAGGAGTGTAACATCCACTTCAATATTCTACTGCTTGATAACAGTACAAGAGCTATTTTTTTTCTTTAACAAAATTTACACAAGATTGATAAAACTTAAAAACTCACTGCAGTAGTATAAAACATGTGAATAATAAAATTCCACACAAAAAAATGCTACCCTAATATATAGAACAAAATTGTTATGTTTCTATCATCTTATTTGTGATGCCTTCATCGACAATAGGTTACCCAGAACCGAAGACTCTCTTGTATCAGTAGCAGGTGGTCCAAAAATATCCCAAAAGCGAAGTGTCTCATCTCCCCCAGCTGAAACCACAGTTAAGCCATCTGGACTCTGCAAGAGATAAGAGCATTAGTGTATAACTTGAAAGAAATAATCTCCTTGTTAAAGTTTAAGTGGTTTCATTCATGTTTATATGTTTTAACAAAGTTGAAGTTGATGTCACTTGTTGAAAACAATCCCAAGCAACTATATTAGATGCTCTTGCCAATGAATGATTGTACTCACATTATTACATGCTTTAAAAATTCACATTGGATGATTAATCGTCTCTCGATTTACCACTATACTGGTTTAAGTAATTATGACTTGAAGCATACCTCAGAAAGATGGAGGACTCTAGAAGTATGAGGATCCAAGCCACCAACTTTAGTCATAGATGGATATTGCCACAAACACAATTGGTTGTGTTCTGGACTTGTACTAAAGCCATGACCACTTAATATCTTCCTTTGATCTTCATCTTCCTTCCATGACAATCATATGAACAAACCCAGAATTGTTTCCAGATTCGGCGTCTCACACTCTTCCACATCAAGCCAGCCACAAAATCAAAGCAACCCTTCTTCGTCTTCCATTTTCATCACCATTTTCCAATCTCTCCTATCTCACATGTATCTCTAACCATGACAGACCCATTGAAACAGAAGCTTCTCCAATCCTCCTCCAAACAACTCATCCACAATCTCTGATTCGCTTCAGATCTCGACCGTTAGTGGAGTTGATGTTCATGATCTGAGTCTCACCTCCAATATTCATCTTCCTTCAACCCAGAAAAATCATATTGAGTTTCATATTCAAACTCATCTCTAATATTTTCTTCATCAGGAAAAAACCCATCTCCATATTTAAACACAGTTGAACAACAACTCCACCCTCTATCTATTGATAGTCTCATTTTCTTCTCTGTCTCCTTCAAAATTCATCATCTTAGGAGTTCTTTTATGGTCAGATGGAGTTCTTTTATGGTCAGGTACCCGATGCTATGAGAAGTTTGTGTGCTGTATGTTAAAGAACATGTCCAATAGCAGTCTCTCTCAGTTTATTGCTTTTAAGACCTGAAAGAAAATTAAAGATTAAATGGCTTAGTAAACCACTGTTTGAGGAAAGCAAAGCAATTACACAGATCATTAAGAAAACAAATGCAGTACTGTCCCAATAGGATGATGAAAATGAATTGTGAATGCCAAGACTCTTTGAGTGCTTGATAGATTTATGTCCAATTATGAGAAAAGTTTAAGCAACAACAAGAGCACAAGCTGAAAAAACTGCCCACAAAAAAGTTTTAATTACATAAGACCATAACACTGAATATTTACATTACCAACACGCTATAGGAGCCGAGACACTAGTAAGATGCAGAGTTTGAAAATGTGGCTGCATTTGCAATTACACCAATCTTTGATATTGAGGAAAATTGTGGGTAACTGACGTTGTTGCAAGGCAATTGCGATTGTTGTGATGCGGTCAAAGGTGTCCCAAAATCCTCGACGTTTAGGCTACAATTGAAGTTAAGGATTACAATTTCAAACTTTGGTCACATATGATAATGATGCATACATCTGCAATGGACTGGTTATTTCCCTTCAATGTTTAGAAGGTTTTAAGACAAATTACTGCAGGTAATGAGAAAATTTCAAATAAAATAAAAAATCAATATGAAGACGCATTACCTAGATAGGCAAAACCGGTGGCTGAATATTTTACAAGTTACACACAAAAATATTTGCTTAGGTTATTAAAGCAGAGAGGTGCAGATTCAACAAACCATATCAACCAAAAAAGTGAGGGTTTCTGATTTCCATTTGATATTTTGGTAGTTCTACAAAGATATTCCTTTTCCAACACACTCTTTTGAGTCTTGAGTGAAATTAATGTAGTTTGCACCACTTTTGGAATGGATTCTAAATGAAATGATGAGATCAAACACATATAAATTTAAACAGTAAGAAAAGAAGTATTGGAAAGAGAATGTCAAAGAGTATGTTGGTAGCAATTCTACATGCTACGACAACAACATGATGTCACAAAATTGAAACAAATGATGTCACAATTCTACGAGCTACAACAACAACTAAGTTTTATCCTATGAGTTAGGGTCAGCTACTTGAATGAAATGACATCATTCTTAAACTCTGTCACACTCACACAAATGTAGAAGTTTGGATGGACCGACGTGGATAGGGGAATGTCCCACCATCATATAGTGCAATTCCTTTCTAGTGCCAGCATTCCAGTGTACGTATATCTAGGCGCAGTTCCAGTAGATGACCTTATTGATCCGGGACCAGAGCATGTTGACTAAGTAGCAGATAGACCCTCGGAGGTGACGCCCGCACCAGAGTCAGCAAAGAGAGCAGGGGCAGGAACATAACAAGCTCCATAGCCGGTTTTTAACCATCTACTTCTAAAATTACATTTGTGTGAGTGTGACATAGTTCTTAAGAATAATGTAATTTGATTCATGTAGTTGACCCTAACTCATAGGGTAAAGCTTAGTTGTTGCCGCCGTAGCACGTAGAATTGTGACATCATTTGTTTGAATTTTGTTTTATGAACAAAATTTGTAATCTTCAGAGTGAAAATCTTAGGGAGTGGTACAATTTGTTAGTTTAGTATCAAGAGTAATCCTAGACATTTAGATGTTTTTCATACAAGTTTCATGGAAGGCCATGGTTAAAGCTTTGACAGATGATGGGTTGGGATTTTTCCTACAAACCATGGAGATCAACAAAGCTGAAGAGGGCCCTAACTCCCAAGTTAGCTGAATGGGATAGCATACTAGATCAGTTTGAAGAAATGTTCCACTTACCAACCAACCAATAAGATGATGGGGAGGGGGTGTATTGATAGTTATAGTAGAGTGCATAAGAGGACACATAAGAAGAGAGAGGTAGGAGGTAATTCCGCTCACAACTAAGTTTGTTATGACCACATGGGTAGTGCCAGGTGGCATAGTGGAGAGAGAATGCAGATTTGAGCAATATATGCAGGAGAATGTTCATTTTGTCAGTATGCATGATTTGAGTATTCAATTCCCTAGGAGATAAGGCCTCTCGAAGAGTTTATACCTTTTTTTCCTAGTTTTCCTTTCCATTTTCAGTATTATTCTCTGTACTTGTGCTACCCATATGAATTCTAGCTTTATTTCATCAATAATATACTAATTTCCCCTATCAGTTACTGTTACATTACTATTTCCTTTAGATTATCATATTGAACCTATCACTACCTCACAAACATCACAACAAATGTCTTACCAACAAGCTCTCTTAACCTCTGTTATAAATCTTACATTAAGAAATAATTAACAAGAAAAAAACATATAAGGAAAGTAGTCAATATAATGAAACTCAAATTGTCTTCTGTCGTTCTTACATAAAATTTAATATTTCCCCCTCAGTCGGTTTATTCCTGGAGTAATAGGATGGGGTCCACAAATTACTCTCAGCCATCTGCGCTTAAGTGGAACTTTTGTTGCCTTACACTAGACTTTGTGTTTCTTATAGCATAAACTAACAAGTTCTGGAATCCTCAAAAATGCAAATATCTAAAATAAATGGATACCAATTTTAAAAGTAAAAAATAAAAAAATTAATGATAAGCATAAATATTAAAAAAAGTTGGAAAAAATACATGTTGAAAAAACTACCATCAATGCCAAGGTGCATCCGCCAAAATTTGCTGCTTCTGGATTCCGAAGGGAGTTGATCAAGTTCACCCAACTTGCAGCTCCCCATGCATACAATTTGATTTTATCTACGTCCTTGAGAAAGAAGAGATATCTAGTGTGAATCTTACTCTTCCCCATTCCTTGCATAATAGTGCAAAATATGCCAAAAAGAGCTGTTGCGCGGCATGCTTGCTTCACTTTCCGATCACTGGATGTATCCTTAATCTTTTGGATTTTATCTACCAAATCCCCATTATCGATTAGATTACCCCAATAAGTTCATAGCATTCCTCCCTGGTGATGTGTTCAAGCTCTGTAACTAGTTCACCATCAATCGGTAAACTAGTTATCATCAACACATCATCTAAGCCAAAATAGATTTTTGTTTCGCCGGTTAAATGAGTTCACGGTCAAAACATTTGTGAAGTGCACCCATAAGAGGACGACAATATTTGATCGATTGAAGCCTATCGTACTTAAGAAGGTATTCAAATAACTCATCGAAACCCGATCCTTTCAAAAATGATTTTATTTTGTTGTGTACGTGCAAATTTAGACTGAACATCATGTTCTCTCTATAACTGCATGTATGTCTATCAATAGATGATCAAAGTTCTTGTTAATTGTATTCGTGACCAAACAATAGATACAAATTCTCATTAGAAACCAATAACAATGATCCTAAATATAAGAAAATTTTACTTTTTCGATACATTGAAAGTTTATAGAAATTCAAAGATAAGTAATAAGGATCAATATGGCCAAGCTTGGGTTGGTCAAAGACCAAAAGTGCTATAAACCTAAAAAAAAAAGGAATAAAAAAATAAGGATTTGTCTGGGTGGGGAAGGCTTCCCGTGCCGGAGAAGAGGTGCAGGAGGTAGTCCGAACCTGAAAAGCAAAAGAAACAATAACATATCATGTCAATTATAAAATAGAAATTCAAAGAAAAGTAATAAGAACCAATATTGCCAAACTTGGATTCGTCAAGGACCAAAAGTGTTATTGGTAAAAAAATTGTTATGTGCCTTACTTACCGCGGGCAAATTAGGGTCCCTAAAATTTAGGAAAAAAAAAGATATTTTAATACCTCAGGTTCTGTTTCAACAAGACGATCTACTAAGTAGGATAATCTGTTAGCCCACATTTCATTCAACTCCGCATAGGTATACTCCTTTTTTTTCATCCTGTTAATACCACCAACATAAGATCTGAGATCCATACCTTTATTTGCATATTGTTTGAGAAGACTCCTCTTTGGAACATCAATATCTCTCGCACCATTTTCTTCTAGCCCCAACTGTCTATAGCATAGGTCGGGGCTAACCATATGTATGCTATAAAAGTCAATGTATGGTGCCACCGCATATTTTAGAAGTAGATGATCCTCAAAATTTCTAGGCACTTGCAGCCTATTAGAACTGTATGGCATCCAATTTATGTCATCCACTGTCATATTTTTAAATTCCTCTTCCAACTATTCAGCTTTTTTTCTCTTAATTGATGGTCTGAAATATTTGACAAGCACGTCAATCCACCCGAGGGATAAGGGGAGTTCAGTTGGTAAGTTGGACCCTAGCAATATTCCCTGCGTTAGGGAAGGGAAACGCTCCAACGCAAATACCGTCAAAGCTAAACTAAAACAGCAAAGATTTAATTTTCCTTGTTTTTTAACTATTCCACCCATATCACTCTTGATGTGGGCCAACACTACTGATCCCCAATCATAGTTGTGGATCGGCTCAGCCAAAAGAGGCAGATAATGTGGCTGACCTGTCCTTGACCTGGTAGGAAACAAAATAATTCCTAAACTGTAAAATATGAAAGCCTTTGCAAGGATGCCAACATCCACCGTAGATCTAACCTCAGGCCTCTCAAAGTGTTTTAGCAGTTTCTGTATATTAACTCCTCCTTTCAATTTTGGTTTTGATTTAACTTCAAGCAAATTTTCTGCATCATTTCTTCAATAGCTAAATGTGTTACCAGGATTTGGACAGCATCTTGCAGTATTATTCCCGTCACCGGCATACCATTGATGGGAAGTCCGGTAATAAAGAGGATATCCTCTAGCCCAAAATATAAATCAAACCCATTCACACTGTTTCCAATTCAAAAACAGCCAGTTTCAGCATTATAGTTTCTCACAAGAGCACTTACAAAATTCAGGTGTAACAACAACCCCCCTTTTATCTTCAGCAACATCTCGTGAAGCTTGACCAAGAACCTAAAACACGTTTCTTCAACTTTTCTTCTGACACTATCATCTAGTGTCCACGAGATGTTTTAGGTTCTCGTGAGCAACTATAATGCTGAAGCTGCCTGTTTTAGAATTGAATGCAGTGCAAATGAGTTTGATTTAGATTTTGGGCTAGAGGATATCCTCTATATTACTGGACTTCCAATCAATGGGATGCTGGTGACGGGAATAATACCGCAAGATGTTGTCCAAATCCTAGTAACACATTTAGCTATGGAAAAAATTGATGCAGAAAATTTGCTTGAAGTTGAATCAAAACCAAAACTGAAAAGAGGAGTTAACCTACAAAAACTGCTAACACTTTGAGAGGCCTGAGGTTAGATCTACAGTGGATTTTGGCATCCTTGAAAAAGCTTTCATATTCTACAGTTTAGGAATTATTTTGTTTCCTACCTGGTCCAGCACCGGTCAGCCACATTAGCTGCCTCTTTTGGATGAGGCCATCAACAGCTATGTTTGGGGATCAACAGTGTTGGTCCACATCAAGAGTGATAAGGCTGGAATAGTTAAAAAAACAAGGAAAATCAAATCTTTGCTGTTTTAGTTTAGTATTGACGGTATTTGCGTTGGAGCGTTTCCCTTCCCTAACGCAGGGAATAGTGCTAGCGTCCAACTTACCAACTGAACTCCCCTTATCTCTCGGATGGATTGACATGCTCGTCAAATATTTCATGCCATCAATTAAGAGAAAAAATGTTGAACAATTAGGAGAGGAATTTAAAATATGACGTTGGGTGAAATAAATTAGATGTCATACGGTTCTAATAAGCTGCAAGTGCCTACAAATTTTGAGGATCAACTACTTCTAAAATATGCGGTGGCACCATGCATTGACTTTTATAGCATACATATGGTTCGCCCTGACCTATGTTATAGACAGTTGGGACTAGAAGAAGATGGTGTGAGAGATATTGATGTTCCAAAGAGGAGTCTTCTCAAACCATATGCAAATAAAGGTATGGATCTCGGATCTTATGTTGGTGGTATTAACAGGAAGAGAAAGAAGAAGAAGAAGTATAAATATTCAGAGTTGAATGAAATGTGAGCTAACAGATTATCCTACTTAGTAGATAGTCCTACTGAAACAGAACCTGGGGTATTAAAATATCTTTTTTTTTACTAAATTTTAGGAACTCTGATTTCCCCGCGGTAAGTAAGGCACATAGAATTTTTTTTACCAATAGCACTTTTGGTCCTTGACGAATCCAAGTTTGGCAATATTGGTTCTTATTACTTTTCTTTGAATTTCTATTTTATAATTGACATGATATGTTATTGTTTCGTCTGCTTTTCAGGTTCGGACCACCTCCACCACCTCTTCTCCTGCGCGGGAAGCCTTCCCCACCCCAAATGCCTCCAGAGTCTACGGTATTTCATTCCCTTTTTTTTATAGGTTTAATAGCACTTTTGGTCTTTGATGAACACAAGTTTGACCATATTGGTCCTTATTACTTATCTTTGAATTTCTATAAACTTTCAATGTATCGAAAAAGTAAACTTTTTCTTATATTTAGGATCATTGTTATTGGTTTCTAATGAGAATTTTTATTATGATTTGGTCATGAACACAATTAACAAGAACTTTGATCATCTATTGGTAGACATACGTGCAGCTAGAGAATAAAATTATGTTGGACCCATGTTTTTTTCACTGTTTCTAGCTTTTTAATTCAGTTTGTTTTTTTCACTTTCAACGTTTGCACATTAAAATATTTTCAGATGACAAATTATAGAGAGAACATGATGTTCAGTCTAAATTTTCCCATACACAACAAAATAAAGTCACTTTTGAAAGGATCGGGTTTCGATGAGTTATTTGAATACCTTCTTAAGTACGGTAGGCTTCAATCGGTCAAACATTGTCGTCCTCTTATGGGTGCACTTCACAAATGTTTTGACCGTGAACACATTCAATCGGCCAAACAAAAATCTATTTTGGCCTAGATGATATGTTGATGATAACTGGATTACCGATTGATGGTGAACCAGTTACAGAGCCTGAACACATCACTAGGGAGGAATGCTATGAACTTATTGGGATA
>Ga0315914_1008763_pt1 | contig 13325 bp, 10 predicted proteins | sample MpolenodulesMG_FD_203920 | JGI IMG/M metagenome (GOLD analysis project Ga0315914, IMG submission 203920) | Medicago polymorpha root nodule microbial communities from Los Angeles, California, United States - elongated nodules | ecosystem: Host-associated > Plants > Roots > Nodule | place: USA...
TTCCAAATTGTATGTACAATCCTAGTTATGAAGATCATGAAGAAGAAAAGATAATTGATGTATTGGTTCATAAGTCCAAAACTTCCAATGAGATTCCATTTGCATGTGAATCTCCACTTCCACTTCCACCATTACAAAAACCTTCACCAATGAATCTTGAGAAGAACAAGATTCACATGAGTTATTACAATCAACCACTACCATCTCCACCTCCTTCTCCTCCTCCTCCTCCTCCTCCACCACCAGCTCCTCCACGAAAAGAAATTCCCAAGGCGCCACCTCTTCCTCCAACCATGCACAGAGAAGGTGCAGCTGTAGCACCACCACCTGGTCCACCTCCACTTCCAAAGTCTAGGGGATTCATTTCATCCATGAAACCGCCACCAGCGCCTAAAGGAAAAGCAAATATCAAAGAGGGTATAATTGGAGAGAGTTCAAGGGAGAAGGGTGGTGGCCAAACAAGGCTAAAGCCTTTACATTGGGATAAAGTTGTAGCTGATGTTGATCATTCAACTGTGTGGGATCAGATTAATGATGGATCTTTTCGGTAATGTTACCTTCCTTAATGTTAATTCTTACCAATGTCTGTTTTTCATCACTATATACATATTATCAACTTTATTGATATTTGCAACTTCATTGATATTTGCCTTTGAGTCTCAAGTTGCCAATGTTCCTAAGTTGTGTAATGATTATATGTGAATGTGATTGAACCTTTTCTTTGAGCTAGCTTTTGTGTGTGGACTTCAAACACATTTAACATGGTATCGTTAAATCTGTCATAAAAAGAATCCAACTGAAGTGTTAAACCGAACCAAACTATGACACAGTTCATGAGCCAGACTGAACTAGTTCAATTCAGTTTGTGAACTTTCTGTTGCGGTTTGGTTCTTTTTGGCGTGGTTCGGTTTTTGTTTCTTTTAACAGTGCTAATATCAATGTATCATAGCATTTTGGTACAGTTTGATTCTAAAAGGTACAGTTCAGTTTTCCTTCTTGAATCAAACGATGAACAATCCTAGATATCAAACCTAGATTTGCAAGCAATGTGAAAACCTAGGTCCACAGTATAGAAGTTACATTTTAGTCTTACATTGCCAATGTTCTTAGCTGTGCCATGATTATAACTTTATAAGTGTGCTTAGATACTCTCATAGGAGTGAGATCTAAGGAAGAACATTTAACAAACTTCACAGTTTCCAATTTCTGTTTTTACCTTTTACAGGTTTGACGATGAACTCATGGAATCACTATTTGGATATTCAACAGGCTATAAAGCCCAAGAAAGAAACAGGTCTCTTTCCACTATGAACAAGTCCAATTTCAGCACACCAACTCAAATATTCATCCTTGAGCCAAGAAAATCTCAAAACACTGCAATTGTGCTGAGATCACTAGCAACTTCTCGGTGCGAAATCTTGGAGGCAGTACATGATGGTCAAGGACTCAATGTTGAGACACTTGAAAAACTCACTAAAATAGCTCCATCTCAAGAAGAAGCATCCAAAGTAGTCCAATTCAGCGGCAACCCAAATAACCTTGCTGAAGCCGAGTCTTTCCTATACTACATCCTTAAAGCAGTTCCAACATCGTTCAACCGTTTGAAAGCAATGCTTTTCAGATCGAATTATGATAGCGAAATTCTTCGGCTTAAGGAACACTTACAAACACTTGACTTGGGTTGCAAGGAACTTAAAACTAGTGGTCTATTTTTGAAACTCCTTGAGGCAATTCTCAAAACTGGTAACAGAATGAATGCTGGAACTTCAAGAGGCAATGCACAAGGTTTCAACCTGAGTGCTCTTACAAAACTTTATGATGTAAAAAGCACAAATGGTAAAACTAGTTTGCTTCATTTTGTAGTGGAACAAGTAGCTCATTCAGAAGGTAAGAGACAAGCTATCTATGAAAAACACAATGATGAAAGTGAAAAAGGTTATCTATTTCTTGGTTTATTAGTGTTAGGTGAACTAAGTGATGAGTTATCTGAAGCAAAAAAAGCAGCTAGCATCCACTATCATAGTTTCATCACTATGTGTTCCAATCTCATTTCTCATGTAACTGAAATTAGAGACATCATAACATGCTGTGGAAACACTGAAAAAGGTGGATTCTTCAATGAAATGAAAGAATTTCTAGAGTTATGTGAGGAGGAACTTAAGGTGGTGAAAGAGGAACAAACAAAGATAATGGAACTTGTGAAGAAAACAAATGAGTACTATCTAGCAGGAGCATCTAAAGACAATATGCCTAATCCTTTTCATTTGTTTGTTATTGTAAAAGATTTTGTTGAAATGGTAGGTCAAGCTTGCATTGAACTAAAAAAGAAGGCAGAAAAGAAGAATGTAGGAGTGGATTCTGCATCAACAACACCACCGTTGTCTCCATCAAAGATAATGCCATTGAGATTCCGTAACCTTGATTTAAATTATCTGTCCAATAATACATTTTCCAGCCAGTCAGAAGATGACTTCTGAAGCTGGATTACTGCATTTGTATCCCTTTGGTTTATGCATAAAATGGTCATTTTAGTTCCTTCTGTAATTATAGATCTGTTATGTAAAATCTTTAACTTCTGCAAACTTCAAGATGTACATAAATTATTAGTGGATACAAGTTGTCAAGTTGTGTATTAAAATTCAGACACCCCGCGCGCCCGCGCACACATTGTGTGTATGTGTGAGAGAGAGCATTTGAGATAGTGCATTTGTTTATTTTTACCTTTCAGTTACTTTTTATCTCCTACAATTTATGCACAATTCAGAAATACACACGAAGAACGAATGACACAATATTCGCCATTAAAATATCTTAATGTGTGTGTGTATCAAGACCTGCTGCAAACATTCTTTTTGTTGTTTTTTTTTTTTTGAGTTTTTCTATAACAAAACCTTGTTTTATTTTTTACTTACACAAGCACAGGAACAAAATATTCCAAGAAAAATCTTCCAATGGTTGCTCTTTTCGCCCTCCGCCAATGTGCAAACCGTTCCAAATGATATTTTTTGTGCTTTTAAAGGCTTCGGGAGATAACTTCCGAAAGATGATTTTTAAGATAAAGAGAAAATACGAGGGCCAAAAGAGCATTCATCAAATCTTCAGCGGAACCAGGTCCAATCAGAAAGTGTCCAAATATGGATTTTTACTATTATTATATGGTTTTTATTTAGGGTTAAATGTGTTTTTGATATAGGGTTAAATATATTTTATTAGGCCAACATTGTATGGTCTTTATTTATTAGGCCAACTGGCCAACCAGGTTCAAGTTTTAAGTCAAGCAGATCAAAGTCTTCCTAAACAATATGATAAAAAAAAGCATATGTCTTCAACTTGGTCAGCACATAAACATTGACCATACTTTCCAAAGACCAAAGAAAAACAAGGAGTTGAGAAGCAAAGCAAAGAAGAACCGACACACACACGGCTTCATGAAGAGTTGAGACAAAACTAAAACACACCAGGAAAAGACATTTATACCCTTCGACAGTTAATTGCCGTCGGTTTGAAATTTCTTAGTAGTTAACTGCCGAGACATTGAATTATGCAGACAGGTTCTGCTATGTGTTCGCATGCCAATTTTCAACCTATTTATTATCTGTAATTCAAGAACATCAATTTTAGAGGCAGTACAACTCACACACCAATTATAGCAATTCATAAACAAGAACAATACATAATCTTTCACAATTGACTAAAATTAAATCAATTCGACATTTCGTTAAAATTACACGACATTTCATTAAAATTATACGAATGTTTGAAATTTAACATAACATAAAGAGTGTTTGAAATTAAACAACCCATTACGTAACATTACATGAAATCTCTACTGACATTCTTCGCACGTGCAGTTGGAACGAACACAAAGATATAATATATTATTTTCAACCATGCCTAAACATAAATCCTACATCGCTATCGTCACGAACAACCCGAGGAAAATATACTGTTTTCCGCATGTCTTCATCTTTATCAGCTCACAGGTCCACGCTATTGGAACAAAATGTGTTTAACATAACCACCTTAAATTTTGATGATAACAAGGTATTAAAATGTCAACTGAAATTGCTGATATTTGTTCAAGTGTGCAAGACAACAGTCAAAAATTATATAACAAGTATTGGTTCTGAAAGAACAAAAGAGGGCAAAGGAATCTACAAAAGAAGCTTGTGTTGCAAGACAGAGTCTGAAGATAAAGAGCGTTTGAAGACCATCAGAAGCTGTCTACCAGAAGCTGACGCCATCAGAGAGTCTGAAGAACCTCAAAAGCTGGAGTTCATCAGAGTCTGAAGACTAGAAGCTGAAGTTAGTTAAATGTTGTTATTCTGAATGCATATCATTGCAGAAGGAATGGAAGCCTGGATCAACGACTATTTGAGAGGAATTAGAAGACATTGAATGCTTATCCACATAAGAGCGCATGAAAAGGACATAGTACAATTGTACAACCACTACCTCCACTCCTCATGTCTGGAGTAGTACAAGATAACAGCTGTGACTACGCTGGTTATTCTCTATTCAAGGAATGAATTTGAAATTCTTCCCTCCTATAACAATAACCAACTCAAGCAACAGATCATTGGTGATTATCAAGCTTCAACAACGACTCTTTTGATGTGCTGGCAATCAACAACGTCTCTTTCACACCTCTATATAAAGGAGTGAAAACCTGAAGATTGTAAGAGACTCACAACAATTTTACAAGTGGCAAAACTCTGCTGAAATTGTTTTCACATCAAGTTCACTTAGAATTTCTAAACAACTTTCATATCTTAGAAATTGTAGAGTCTTAAGAGTTTGTATCTGATTTATATTTGTGAACACCACTGATTGTATATCAAGTGTTGAACCTCAAACATTTTTCTGTGTAATTGTGTTTATTTAGAAGTCTCTTGCTTTTGTGCTTGAGCATAGGAAGACTCTTGTGTTTGTGCTTGAGCATAGGAAACCTCTTGCTTTTGTGCTTGAGTAGTTTGAAGTCTCTTACTTTTGTGCTTGAGCAATTGTAATCAGATATTGATTTTAGTGAACTCTCCTTGAAAGTGCAAGGGGGATATGACTACTTCCGGATTGTGGAAGGAACGTGTATAACTGCTTTGTGCCTTTCTCTTCTCTCTATCTCTTTACTTTATTCACTGCAAAAGACTCTGAACTTTGTTCCAGACTCTGAACTCTATCAGACTATGAACACTGGACTTAGTTTTAAAAAGAAGAAAAGGTTAACACAATTCATCCCGCCCCCCTGTGTTTTTTCTCACATTCACACGCAAGGCATTTGAACAAATACATGACATGTATAATGATTTTCATCAAGATACTCAAAATGTTTGTTAAGTTGTGTCTTCAATTCATCAATAGTGTCGGTCAGAGTTAGCATAACCTTAATTGTCTTTTTGAAAGCAGAGTATCAGACACGACCTTCAATTTGTGCAACCTAAGACATGTTTAACTTCACAAAAGTTTATGAAAAATCAAACACTAGAATAAAATTAAATGAAACGTAATAACCAATAAATTGACGGAAACATGGACATATATCAAATGCGTAAACATTAATAACAAATAAAAAATTATTGCATTAGTTCCACCACAAAAAATTGGCGTTACAATATCGACCCCAGAAAAATATGTCGGTGAAATATCGACAAAAAAAAAGGATGAACACCGACAAAAAATCAGTCATATCGCATCAAGTGAAATAGAATCTTCTTCATCTTCCCCAATAACTTTAAATTCTTCCTTTGATTTTTCTGGAGTGTCACACAAAATAGGATTGGCTTGGTTTGACTCTTTTTTGGTGAGGGCGGTTTCTCTCTTTTTTCAATCTTCATGAGCTCACGGAACCTAGCTTGTTGATCCAAATACATAAATTCCCAAGTCGTTGTCTCGTCACTCTTGTGATTGTTCCACTCCATAGATGATGGAAGTAGTGGACAACCATCTTTTAGAAAAAGAAAAACAAAATGATTAGGAATTAAGGCAAGACACATGATGGGGGGGTTTTGCTTAAGCGGTGGCACCCCTCTAAGTGCGAAAAAAGATTCGGAAGTTCTGATTTCATGATTTGTCAACAAGATCACAAGCCTATTGTAATAAGTTGCAACGATGTGACTCATGTCCGAAAGCGTCAACCACTTATCTACAAGTGCAATACCACCACTATTTTTAGGAGGATGTAAGCTATTTAAGATGTAGTTATAACGACCCTCACCTGCAAATACCCACACATAATCATTTCTATGATCTTTTAGCTCTTGAATAATTAGATGTCTACGAACCATGATATGACTTTTTTCGGTCAAACCCAAGAAATCGACTATAGCCTGAAAACCACAAATTTTGTCGCCTTTAACATCCACCATATTTTCAATAAATGGAACCATGAATTTTGGCATATAATCAATAGGGCTCAAAACATTATTAGGCGTTGGAACCGGAATAGACTTTGAAAACCGGGTAGGTGGTAGAAGTGGGGAGTGTGATGCTTTGCCAATACGAGCACCTTTCCTTTTAGGAAATGATGACGTAGTTGGTGACGGTTGACTATTCGGAATTGGGAATCAACACGTTCCCACGAAGAAAGGATTCGACTAGTCAATGCCACATTTGCTTTAGACCACATTTGCTTTAGACCTTGCTATCCACTGATGCTTCAATCTTTTTTCCGGAAATTGGGAATCCGTTGCCTCGTGCTTCAATCTTTTTTTCGGCACTTTGTGATTGCCACTCCTTTCACACACAAATTGCAACATTGGATTGATCAAATTGAATCTACGTATAACAATTGTAAATCTCACCCTATTTGCTTGATGACGTATCCAATTAAGCAAGTAAAAAATTGAGTCGTGTCAACTTCGTTGGCATCAAGTGGGACGACATCGAAGTCAACATATAATGAAGTTTCAACGTGGACGGAAGCTCCATCAATATTTGGTTTGGCTTCAACCTTAGGCGGGTTCACATCTCCAAAATTATCGACAAAAATAAGTTTTGTCTCAACCGGATCATCATCCGCGTTTTCAACCATAACTATAAATAAACAACACATAACTATTAATAAACAACCAACTCATGCAAAAACATCAATTGCATAATGAATTAAAAAAAACTAAAAATAGGCAGTAGCTGGCCGTTTTTGCACTACCGCATCGGTAGTTAACTACCGAAATCACATCGGCAATTAACTACTGATGCTCCCATACTTCGGCAGCTTACTGCCGATACGTGCATATAAGTGCTTTTGCAAAAACTAACAACAAAATCAATAAAAATAAACGAATTAAAATATGCAATACCTGTTTTTTGACGTCAAAAGTGTGTTGAAACCTCTTAGGATTGATGCTTCAATGACTTTGGATAAAGATTGTGGGAATTTTTTTTTGATTTGGGGGTATAGATTGAAGAGGGAAGAAAAGGTGATTATGAAATAGTGAGTAGGAGTAGGTTGCTGAAATTAGCAATATTAGAGCATATCGGAAGTTAACTGCCGAGGAATTCAAAATCGACGATAGTTAACTGCCAAGGAATATGAAACCGACGGCAGTTAACTGTCGAGGGGTATCTGTGTCTTTTCCAGATATGTTTTAGCTTTGTTTCATGTGTGAACATCTATCAAGTCCAGATATGTAGTACAGATACGAGTACGATACGGGTACGTGGATATGCAAAATTTTTAAAATTATGATACGATACAGTTAAGATACGTTAACAAAATATTTATACTAAAATTTATATGGATGTAAAATACTTAAAACATTGATTACTCTTCAATACTGTATAACTGTAAAAGTCACAATGTACAAAAATTAATACATTGATCAAAATAAAAAATGTAAAGTTTTCATATAAATCATATTCTATTTTCATTCATATGTTAGGTTATCTCCTCTCTCTCGTTATTTCATCCATCAAAAACATAATTTTTAATTGGTTATCGAAAAAAAATTATAGTGATTCATATCTTAAATTGAATCATATACATCTCCATTGAATTTTCACAACATAGTCTCATTTTTTTTACACTTCATGCTTTTCCGGATACGTCTCTGTGAAGTATCTTATAAGTATCTGTGTGTATCTGTTGAGTATCTTATAAGTATCCGATAAAATATATATTTAAAATTAAAATAATTAATTCCCATACTCCGTGGGTACTTATCCAAAAGTATCCGCGGAGTATCGATATCTGATACAGGTGCATCTTCATTTTGGAGTATCCGGGCTATGAATTCATAGGTGAACATAATTTTCTAGCATGTCACGGTAGACACTTGCATAATTTTCTTATTCATTATTATTACTATTATTGTACGGTCTCCATTTAATAGGCCAACTGGCCAACCAGGTTCAAGTTTTTAAGTCCAGCAGATCAAAGTCTTCCTAAACAATATGATAAAAAGAAGCATATAACTTCAACTTGGTGAGCACATAAACATTGACCATACTTTCCACAGACCAAAGAAAAACAAGGAGTTGAGAAGCAAGCAAAGAAGAAGAACTGAAACACACACACATGGCTTCATCAAGAGGTGGAGATAAGATCATACAATTGAGTGCAGAGAGAATTGAGAAGTCATTTGCTGCGTCCTCGAAGGCTCACAAGACACCAGAGAAACTCTACCTTATAGAAAAGAACAACAGAAGCAATCCTCCAGAAGTTATCATCAGCTTTCCAGCATCAGGTGTTTTCAATGATTGGTATTCCAAAACAACTTTTGGTGAAACTGAAATAGATCTTAAACTATTTCGTTCACTTAAAAGCATTGGTAACAATGAACCTGCTAAGGTTAATCAATTTTTTCTCCAAAGATTCCAAGATATTTTGGCAAAGTCATCACTTGAAGATGAGGTATAATATATGTCAAAATACGCACCTCTATCTTACCATGTATCTGGTTATGCAAATTTCATATTTCAGTTTTCTTTCCTTTTATAACATCTATACTTAACTACCCTATCCATTAATGCTAAAAATGAACCAAACCAACTTAAAATTAGTTTGAGCATTAAAGACTCAATTAGGAAATTTATTTGTCCAACTTGGTTGATGAATCAAATGAGCAAAACTTAAGTTGAAAATTAATTTTGTTAATTATAGGTTTAAATATGGTTTTAGTTCGTATAAAATTAACATATTTTGTTTTTATTCTCTATACCTACTTTTTAACTCCTACAAGTTACAAAGTTGCATGTTTTTAGTCCCTCCTTAAGGAACAAAAGTATGTCGATGTCATGTATAATTTGTTGGGACTGGAAAGTGGATATACGGACTAATAGTAAAATTATAGATAACTATAGAGATTAAAAACATGTTTAATAACTCGGGTTATGTATAAGTAGATTCGTTTGATTCATGAATATGTTAGAACTATTTCAGTCACACTATCAAATATCACATGGAAAAGGTTATAAATGTTACTTTCTTTATCTAAAGAAAACATATATTTCAATGAATATGTAGGTGGATAGGGCAATGAAGAAGAAGAAGCAGATAGTGTTTGCAGGACACTCGTCTGGTGGTCCAGTGGCTATTCTGGCAACACTTTGGGCCTTAGAAAACTTCCCAACTTCAAAATTCCCCGATCGTATCCCTCCCATCTGTATTACTTTCGGTTCTCCTTTAGTTGGAAATCACATATTTTCTCATGCTACAAGGAGAGAAAATTGGGCTAGCCACTTCTTCCATTTTGTGATGAGATATGACATAGTGCCAAGAATCCTCCTTGCCCCTCTATCTTCTTTTGACCAAAAATTTGAAGCAGTTGCACAGCTCATAGATCCCAAAAACAGATCATTCATGAGCGAATCGAGTCTTGGAAGAATCGCCTCAACTTCGGAAATTCCGGATTTCTACTTTGAAGTGATGTCAAATGCTACAACAGTTACAAGGCATGCTGCTTGTAGGCTAATGGGAACAACAGAAGCAACACTTGAAACTATTGCAAATTTTGTTCCTTTGAGTCCTTATAGACCCTTTGGAACTTACATTTTCTGCACAACAAGTGGAAATGAAGGAAAGCAGATTGTCATGAAAAACCCTGATGCAATTCTGCAGGTCATGTATTTCTGTGCTCAGATAAGCTCTGAAGAAGAAACCGAGGAAGTTCCCTTTAAAAGCCTGCGACAACATTTAACTTATGCCGCTGAACTGGTAAGAAACTTTGGAAAGCAGAATGTTGTGTACTTAGACCAACTGGAAAATCTTCCTTTGTCTGAGCATACTACTTCAGGTGGCGACATTGCAACCATTAACATAGCCTTAAATGACCTTGGCCTGGTATGCAACTTTTATCCTTCCCTATTTTTCTCGATTTTAAAGCTAAAACAGTTTTAAACATGCATTCAATCTTATATATTTGTGATGTCCTTTTACTTTATATACTCATATATGTTTAAATAGACCCTGATACCATATTAGTGCAACATCTCATTTATTGATAACTTGATCAATAAAGAAAACAATAGACTCTATATATACATATGAGCCCATATGACAATAATGAATATGATAAATATAACTAACCTTATGTATAATTGAATGGATGCATAAAACTATTTTACACTATCTCTATATGTCTATTAAACTCATCTTTCTCCTATATATCATACATAATACATGAGAAAACAAACATTGAAAAATATGTTATTGTACCATGCTGTTATATGCATAACATTTTTATGCATTGGTTGGACACCTTCGGAGGAAATGAAATTAATCTACTATATATACTAATAGGGCAAAATGATAAAACTCTAGCTAATTATGTATTTATATCTTAACCCATTGAACATGAAAAAAATAACATGAAGAGTCTGTGATATATATGAGATAATGAATTGATTGTAAATAATTTTAGAGTACAAGAGCAAGACTGTGCATTCAAGCAGCTGCAGCATTAGAGGAACGGAAAACGGACAACGAGAAAATTATGCTAAAAAAGATAGCCTCTGTGGAGGATAGGATGAAAGCGCTGGACAGTTACAGAGAAACACGGGGACATCAGAAAAAAGGTTATTATGATGCATTCAAGGATCAACTAGACTCAGAAGATTTCCAAGCAAATGTGCAGAGGCTGGAACTTGCAGGAGTATGGGATGAGATAATCGAAAAGCTGTTAAACTATGAACTTCCAGAAGAATTGGAAGGGAACGAAAATTGGAGGAATATAGGAACGAAGTTTAGAATACTAGTTGAGCCTTTGGATATTGCTAATTACTATAGACATTCAAGGAACCGTGATGGACGTGTTTATATGGCTAAAGGAGGAAGGCCAAAAAGATATAGGTACACACAAAGATGGTTGGAACATTTTGAGAAGAGGGATGAAGGTGGTTACTCAGAATCATGTTTTTGGGCTGAGGTGGAAGATCTTTGTCATGATCCTGACAAGCCTTTTGATGATGTTAAGGAAAAGGTTGAGGCATTGGAGGGATTTATAAGCAAGTGGCATGAGAAAGGTGAGGTTGGTAAGGATGTGTTTTTGGGGGATTCTACGTTTGTTAAGTGGTGGAAAAAATTACCAACCCACCACAAGGAACAATCATGCATTAGAAGTCTTGTTGAAGTGTGACACAGGTGCTGTTTATCCTCTGGATTAATGCAGTTATAAATTATACTAATATAGTACTTTGGATTTTTAAGCGTGAGCTATAGTGCAGTTGGATCATGCACTTCGTTTGGTTATGTAATAAGGATGATTTTCTTTCCTATATTTTGTAATAAATGTGAGCTATATCTTGTTTGTGAGGAAAAACCAGAGTAAATTCGATCTCTATACTGTCTCAGTTATTCAATAGGTGAATGTTAGTATATTGTTTTTTCAAAGCCAAACTAGCTCATCAATATTGATATTGGAGAGAATAGAGCTTGTACTCCAAAATACAGACCAACACCACTCTAAACGTTACTCCTTCCGTTTTAAAATGAATGTTGTTTAAAATTTTTACACACATATTAAGAAATACAATAGTTAAAAGAAAGAGAGATGTTATTTTACCAAATTATCTTAATCGACTACTAGTATTGATTTGTTTTTCATTAAAGGAAAAAATAATACTTTGAAAGTAATGTATATAATATTAATTGAAGGGTACAATTGAAAAGAAAATGTTATATTACATTGGAAACTGAAAGTGACATTCATTTTAAAACAAATTTATTTGACTAATATGACAATCATTTTAAAACTGAGGGAATAATAATTATTAAGGAAGGGAAAATGTTAACAACACGAATGGAATGCCGGACCTTCAAGTTTTTTCCTTTGGTGATGAGTTTCTTATGCAGTGATGATGATAGCATAGTTTTAAAACTCGGCTCGGACCGATCGGACCATGAACTGGTGGGTAGGCCGGTTCGAGCCAACATTTGGATCGGTCATGCAGTTAACTCGACAGGAACCGGTAAAAACCGGTGACTCGGCCGAGTTGTGGGTCAGACCGGTTCTCCTTTTTTTTTTTTGCTTTTAACTTTACAAAAATGACGTCGTTTTGGATTTTTCAATTAAAAAAAAAGAAAAAACTGGAATTAGAAAGGTCAGAAAAGGGTAGAAAGACTCCAAAACCTCACTTCCTCCATTCACTCCTCTGTTTTCATGTACAGGGAGAAGTGAAGAGAAGTTGAAAACTTTCAAATCTTACCATCATCCTCCACGCCATTCCCGTCGCTGCTGCTTGTCTCCACGCCGATGATGTAGCATATTTACGTATATCAAAAGTAAGTATTTATATATCGTCTCCTCGGGGACTAGTGCGATATCATGGATCATTCGACATCGATTACCATTTTAAGTTGAAAGAGTAATTTGTTTGTTTGTTTGTTTAAAAACCTAAATATCTGCGTTATAAGATTAAAACTTGAGATTGATAGGGCATAAAACTTGTTAGGATTAGAGTTCCTTAATCAAGTGTCATACGTAACCTAAAGATCATGCATGGATTCTAGCTTTCCTTTGATATTACCACGTATCCCTCATCAATATCATTCGTGTCCAAATAATATGGTGACTTCAATTGTATCATTTAATCGTCGATGTCTCGCACTATTAAACGATCCAAGAGTCGTTCCTATCATTCAATTGATGATTTCTCGATCTCTTGAATGATAGAAAAGCATTAAGTTCGGATATAAAGAGTAGTTATCTAAACATCAATTCCATGTCTAGAATTTATGTTTGATAGATGATTATTCTAAACCTAAATTCAAAAGTATTTTTCAATCACAATTAAATCAAACATGAACAATAAAGTGCAAGAATAATCTCAATATCAAATCAAATGCTAGAACCATACATTTATAGATCAATTGATTACATGATTAGCTTAGA
>Ga0315914_1008766_pt1 | contig 13321 bp, 5 predicted proteins | sample MpolenodulesMG_FD_203920 | JGI IMG/M metagenome (GOLD analysis project Ga0315914, IMG submission 203920) | Medicago polymorpha root nodule microbial communities from Los Angeles, California, United States - elongated nodules | ecosystem: Host-associated > Plants > Roots > Nodule | place: USA...
ATTCATGTGGGTACCACACATTGGAAATGGATCCCACATAAAGTGGTGAGACCCACATGAGTTTCACCCAATAGCAGAGTGAGTGTTAGAGAGAGTGCTAGAAAGAGAGTGTTCCTAGCATTTCTCATATTTGCATATTCCACAAGTTTAGTGCAATGGATTTGGGTGTTATGGAAAATAGTACCAGTGAAGAATATTTTGTCCCATTTTTGTAGCAGTAGTTGTTGACAGACATCTCCTCCACCCTGAATGACCTTTATGGCATTAGTGTCTAAGTAGTGAGGAAGGATATTGGCAAGAAAAGAAGAGCATGCTGGAGCTTGCTCTGATGGTTTTATAACTACAACATTTCCAGCAGATATTGCCCCAATTATTGGATCCAATGCCATCACTGCATAGTGTAAATGTATTAGCATTTTTATCAATGCTTATTTTAAAACAACAAAGTTTGACAATAATCAAAGCATTTTCGAGCTTAAATTTATCCTCGTCTTGCTGTTACATTAAAATCTTGACGAGTCAGATAGTAACTTAATCTTTGAGCATTTTTTATTCCAGAAGTAACAGAAAGGTTTACAAACTTTGTATTAACAATTAATTAACTAATATTTTCTACTCAATTTTTGTGTGTATAAGCAATCACAATGTCTGTAAAAATAAAAAGCAATCACAATGGCTTTCCTCTAATAAATACTAATTTTGTTAGAAGAATTAAAGACATGTACATTAACAGTTTTGAACCATATTACTCACTCTGATCCCTATTATAAGAAAAAATTCACGTTTTAGATTTATTGAATAATTGATTTATTTGATCAAAATCATTTATATCAATTATTGAATGAATCTAAAAAATGATTTTTTTTTTCCTTATAAATATCATACATCAAATTATTTATCACTTTAGAATATCAATAGAGTATTAATTATTTTTTCTTGTTAATAGCTTAATTAAGCTATCTTACTAAGCTTATCGGGTCGTAGCCGGCCCTAATTTACTAGTGAGAGAAACTTCAACTTCTCTCTAAACTTTCTTTCTCCTTCGTTCAACGAGGAGGGGTGGTTTTAGGTCAATTTTTTGACCTAGAATTAATCATTCTACATCCTTTTTCCCTTTCTTTCAATCTAAATAAGTGGTTTTCACGTATATAAGTTTTTCTTTTTGTGATTTCGTCGTCTAAGTGCGGCGTTGTGTTGTTCGTCGTTTTGTGCGGCGTTTGATTTCGCGTCTTGTCGCGGTGTTTGTTTAGTTCCTATTGAAAGATCGACATCAGTCAATTACAAATTCAACCAATGAATTGGGCGTCAATGTTGCAGATTCAAAAGGATGGGTATTTCGATGACTTAGGTTTTATCGTATTATTTGTAGGCATTTTGCCGTTGTATGCTATTAACTTAGGTGTTGTGAGTTTGTTCGCAAATTCTCCCTTTACGTTTTTAACGATGTTTGCATCTGATGTAGTAATCCTATTTTAATTAATTAATATTTTTTTTTTTTTCAAAAAAAAAAAAAAAAAAAAAAAAAAAAAAAAAAAGCTTCATTAAGTTGCATCTCAACTGTCCTACATTAATTAGTCCTCCCAACTAATTTTCACTGCATTAAGGATATATCAGCCGACAAAAATAATTTTACCTTCCCTTCCCTTCCAAAAAAATTATTTTACCTTAAAATTGTAACTGATGATTATTTCATGAAGATGTGGGTGGACATTAGTTTGAATATGAAACAAATTCCTAAAAATAAAAAACTGGATATGAAACAAATATACCAAAAAATAGGTGGGGTAGGAAATTTTGAGACTTACTGATTGGAAAGTTCCAAGAAGAAAAAATAAGAACTACACCAAGTGGTTCTGGCAGTAACTCTCCTTTTGCTGGGAAGAAAACCAAAGGAATATTGCTCTGCAATATTTTCCATAATAACAGTGAAAATAATTGGACATAATAAGTCCAAGTTCAACAACAAAAGTAGAGACAAATCAGCTGAAAATTTTAACTGTGTCCAGAACAAGTAACAGTATATAGTCATTGTGCAGCATAGACAAAATGAAATTATATGTATCCATGAATACAGGTTGGAGGTACCCAATCCCTTTACTTTGATTTTGATTATAACAAAAAATAAAATAAAAGGGTGAAATTTAATTTTAAGTAAATAGAGGAACCAACCTTCTTAGGAGCCATCCATTTTTCAACACAGTCCAAAGAGTTTTGTGCTGATTTTTCTACCCCTCCAATCTACAAAAGTAATCACTCTCTCAAGAACTAAAAATCACAATTTTAAGTATTTTTTTTGACAGAAATTTTATGGAAAACATAATAAAAAGAAAAAGAGTCAGTACAATAATACAAAAATTGCAATTACAAACAAGTTAATAATTATTTGATGGAAGAATATGTGACATAGTAAATCAGTTAATATATAACTAACTGTATTTTAGATGAAACTAAAAAATAAAACTTATACATAATATATATTAATAATAATTTTCCCTTCTAAAAAAGATTATAACCTCATCACGGTAAGCTTCTACAGGATGCTTCCCAAGATCTTGGTAAAGAGCTTTAGATATAGCATCTTCATTTTCATGAATTAGGTTAAGTAGAGCTTTGAGCTGGTTTTTTCTCCATGTAACACTTCTTGTTTTTCCTGTTTTGAAGTATTGTCTCAATTCTCTCACACTTTCTTCTACTTCCACACCAATGTTGTTCATTGTAGGATTAATGTGATGATTTTTTTATTGTTATTCTCTGCAACAATGTCTATCTCACACACTCACCGTATATGGAACATGGATTTTTATGGTGCAGTGATGATCTCATAAATGCTAAGTTGGTTGGAATCACCTAACACTAACAGTGTCCAATAATTGGACAATATTTGGTTTTATTTTTCGTGTGCTGTTCTTGTTGTAACAATTTTTTTTGGTTCTAATCTAAACGTGGAGGATGCTGTAAAATGGTCCCTTTCTCAATTTTGCTTTGTATTAATTGCTTTCTATTTAGGTTAGAAGGAAGTTGATAAACCATTACCTACCTGTATGGATAATAATGGTCTGGTAGGGCAATTCCAATTAAAATACATAGAGTAGTGATACACATACCACCTTAGGTGTCATGTACCACTTGTACACCCACACACAATTGTGACATGTGTTCATGTATGGAGAAAAGGGTGTCCATGAAACGTTATCCAAAAACATAAGATCTTAGGATGCATCCATTAAAAATTATGATTAGATTGAATGCGATTTTTTATTTATTTTTATACCTAAATCAATGACGTGCAAAAGATGGAGAAGAGGTATATCAATTAGCTTGAACATATATTTTTTCTCTTATAAATCAATGAGGTGCAAAAAGATTTGTTGTGGTTTAGATTGAATCATTTTTTATTGATTCCATATACAATTCTAAAAATTTTCTATTAATACTAATATTATAAAGTCAATGTAAAGTTACAAGTTTTTTTTGTTAGAATAAAGTCACAATAAAGTTATATGTTTGATGCAAAATATAATATATTGAATATTAACATTACGAAATAATTACAATTAATTATGTTTGAAATAAATAAGTTAAACTAATAAGTATTTTAATAAAAACCAAAATTTATAAATAATATATTAGTGCAATATCTCATGCAATTTTTTTTTAAGGATATCACATGTAAATTTTAAAAATAAACGAATATTAAAATTTATATATGCACACACACTTCCTTAAAATATATATATATGCACACTATTTGATTCGGTTCTAAAATTTAATTTGATCTGAGCGGTATCCACAAAAGGAAATTCAAAAAATTCAACTATATTTTGTTTTATGTGGATTTCAAACTTGTGTCAGTATGTGATTTTTATCGGGATCAATTTGGATATTAAACATCTCATTAAGTGGTAATATTAACCAACTAATACCATAATAATACCTACTAGCACACTGGTCCTCTCCTTCAGTGCTCTCTCCTTCATTCTCTCCAACATTATTTAGGGGTGTCAGATTAATCTGATGGTTGACGGGCAAAGCACCATCTCAACTTTTGCTACACGCCATCATGTAGTTCTCATCTCTTCAATCTAATATTTTCATATATTCAATGATGTGTTGTTATGTCAATTAATAAATATGAAAACACATGAATATATTAATTAAACTTTTTTTAACATGGGACAAATATAACATTTTACTAACAATAATTTGTAGTAAACATGTAGAAACGTAAATGAAAATATGAAAGCTAGTTAAAGATGTGAATGTCCTTGGTAAAATATGATCTATCTTATTAGCATGAAAAAATTTAACATTAGAATTTCGAAAAATAACGTAAAGAGTTGTCTGCAATCAAATAAAATGGTATCAAAACTAGAGAGTAAAGATAGCCTTTTTTGGTAGATTAAAACTAGATAATTAAATTCTCCGTGGGTATAGCTCAATTGTCAGGAACATTGTATAATATATGCAGGTGTCGGATTTTGAACACCGAATTTCCTAACTTATTCATCTTAAGAGTGAATTTCTAGCCGTTAGGCTACTTGACATAAAAAGGTAATTAAATATGTTTCTAGTCCTTGCGAATATACTACTATTTTGTTATGCTTTTTGTCTATGTAATTATTTTTAATCCTTGCAAATATAACATTTCGCTTTTGGTCATTGGTTTTTGTTTTAGTCCCTACAAAATATGTTCATCGCAATATTAATCGCTTGATTTTAGCCCCCATGTTTATCATGTTTGCACCTGTTAGTCCTCATTGTAATTTTGACTGAAAAAGGATATCTGACATTTCATTTACATGTGTTTGATTTTGTTTACGCCAAAAAAATTGGTAGTCATATCATATATTTTCCACTAGGCTGAAGTGGAACGATTCAACTATTACCTGCATCTATCACTTGGTTGCAATATAAATTTGACCAAGTCCAAAGGTTATACAACCACTTTGTTGCATGACAAAGGAAGTGGTTAAATAGACAAAAAGAGATAGAATTGACCCCATATTAAGTTTAAATAGAAAAACGTGGTCAAATATCCATTACCTCGTAAATTAAAAGGTGGAGAGCATGGATAGATGTTAGCCGAATAGGCATAACGAATACAAAATGCTACATTTGTTTCCTTCGTCATTGATAGTGGTTGCTTTCTACTAGAATTCATCTTTGTCGCCTAATTTAGTGGTAAAATGGGAAGACATGGAAATATGCTTCCATGATCGGTTTTATAAGCTTCGACATGAAGTTAGACAACTGACTTAATGAATTTAAAACAACAAGAAAATGAGACGGTTGTTGACTTCATAGAAACATTCAGAAAACTAAGTTGTAGGAGCACAAAACAACTTCCAAAGTAGGAGTATGTTTCCTTGGTTATGGGTAACATATTCCCATCTAAAAGAATAGTTGGTTGCCCATGAGTTTTTAAACTTTAGTCAGTTGGTGACTGTCATACCCCAATTTTTGACTAAAGATACCGGTTTTATTTGTCTTTCGGTCCGGTTTATTTTTTTTTCAAGAAAAATTATGCAGAGAGGTATTTTAAAATACCTCATTTTTTGGTTCGTTCCGGGTCCACTTTTTATCTTATTGATTTTTTAGTCTTTATTTTTACATTTATTTTTTATTATTATTATTGTTATTCTGTTTTTATTATTTTTATTTTTAATTCAAAAATCAGATCAAATCAGAGACAAATGCATATTAAAAAATAAAAAATCAGAGACAGATGCATGCGCGCCCCTTCCCCCAGCAAGCTTGCTTGCACTTCTCATTTCTTTTAGAAATGTCAAAGTTTTTTATCCATTTTTAGTCTTTTGTCCAAAACATTGTCCAAATACATCAAGAAACAAGTCCACAAACACAACCGAAAACATAATCACAACACAAGCAAAACCACATCACAAATCCACCAAAAAACAACAAAGGTAGATTTTTTATTCTTTTTTTTATCTAGGGTTTGTGTTTGCTTTTTTGAGAATTTTGAGGGAAGATTTGAAAAGTGGAAGTGAAAAAAGGTAGAAACCAAAATAAATAAATAAAAAAAACGAATTTGTTTGCTCCGGCGGCGCCGCCGCCCTTGGCCGGCTGACCGCCGCGCCGGAACTCTGCCTAAGTTTTCTTCGGCCAGAGGAAGAAGAAAAGTTAGAGAGAAGGAAGAGAGTTGAGGTTTAGAGAGAGAAATAAAATGGGAAATGAAAATTTTGTGAATGGTTGGGTATTTATAACCCCTCCCTGATCATGTGCGTGCAGGTGCATGCCTTAGCATGCATCCTCACCTCCCAGGCCTTCTGATCTTAAATCAGATGCCCTCAATGTATCCTCCTGTGATTAAATTAGGACCCTCTGATTAATAAGACGGTCCAGATTTAAGAAGATTGCTTTTTAGGCCCCCTCAATATCTCTTTAGGCCCCCTAAAGTTACAAAAATGCCCTTAATAACACATCCAGTACTTAACTACAGGATGTGCATTTTTTAAATTTAACTTTGTTTCACCTCCGGTACATAAGTACCGAACATATATTGTACATATGTATATATATTCACAACGAATGTGAAAAAGAATCTGTGTTTCTTAGTATGTTCCAAGCACCTTTTGGCTGTCTACTTCACAAAAAGTGAACAATTGCTCCAAAGCAGTCTTGCAGCTGAGAGAATGAAGTAGATGTTTGCATATCAAAACATTAAACAAGCATTGTTCAACCAAATGAAAGTAATCAATGCATCAGATATTTCTCGCTAAATATGTTTAATGTTTGGTGCGTGCATGCAATAATGCCAATATGTGTCTGAATGAGTTTACTTGAGTTCATGTAATGTATATGACCTAAAGATATGTAAGATGCTTGCCTGTGTTTGTCTCAATTGAATTCTTTTTCCTGCACATTTTTTCTTTGATATAAATGCAGATGGATTAGAGGTTTTTGATGTTATGATGGTTTCAGGAGAAGCATGTTGCACCTTTTCTAATTGCTTATGAGGTACTTTTAATGTGCTTTATGTATTTTATATATTATGTTATCTCAAATGAATTGCACTTTCCCCTTAACTTTGTGTAGTTAGTCATAAAATTATTACATTTTTGTAAATAATATGTTTGGTACTTATGTACCGGAGGTGAAACAAAGTTAAATTTAAAAAATGCACATTCTGTAATTAAGTACCGGATGTGTTATTAAGGGTATTTTGGTAATTTTAGGGGCCTAAAGAGATATTGTGGGGGTCTAAAAAGCAATCCTCCAGATTTAATCCTACTAACCCAACTCATTTTAGGCCCATTTAACTCAAATTATTTTCATTCATGCTATTTACACCCCCACTTTTTAACTATTCGCACCCCTGTTTCTTTTATTTTTAATTTTATTTTATTTTCGTAATTTATTTCTTTTATTTTGCAATTTTTATTATTTTGTTTGGTATTATTTATTTGCCATTTTATTTTTGTTCACTTATTAATTGGCATTAGATTGTATTTTAGGAATTTGTAATGTAAAACATCAAAGAAAATATGCATGTCTTTACTTTATTTATTTAACTTTTATATATCAAAAATTCAAAAAATACCAGGTTTAGTTTTCGTTATTATCCAAGGGAAATGGACTCGTTTTAACCTAGTGTCACTACGGATTTCTCGCGCGTTTTAATCGTCGTTATTTTAATTTTTTTAGGCTTTGATTAAAAATCAAGAAAAAGCATTCTAATAGTAAAAAAACCAATTTCAAAAAAGAACTCTTTTTCCTAAAAAAAACCCTTGATTTTTATCAAGAGATTTCCCCATTTTTATTTTCTTTTAAAAGAAAAAACTTTACTCCATTTAAGCATATTTGAACCTTTTTTCTTAAAACTAAAAAACACCAAACAAATTTTCTCTTGCCATTTGCTTTATTTTTAAAACCTTTTCAAAAACAATTAAAAAACATCAAACAAATCACTCGGCTTTTTACCCCGAACTACGTGGTTTTGATCCCTCATGGGTACGTAGGCAAAAGACTTTGTCTTTCCAAATCAAAAAATATAAAAAATATTTTATTTTCACTAATCTTTTTGCCAGCAAATAATAATTAATTTTAGCCAAAAATAAATAAACGTAAGAGGTTTCTATAGAGTACTATAGACGTTTAGGGTGCTAATACGGTAATACCTTCCTTTAAGATTGAAACTTTCATTCAATAGGGTGAACTTGAAAGATCTAACTATACAACAGACTCTAGTGATGATTATGAAATATCTGATGACACATATGATTATCATAGTCATTAGGCATTTAATAACATGGAAACCATTAATATGGCAACCGAGGTCGATCAGAGAAATGTTGAAAATGATGTAGTTAGAAGAAAGACTGATGCACATTGATTCCTAGCTCCATTTCCTATAAGAATTTGGTGTCTGACTAACCATTTACAACATCAAAGGTAAATGGAAACAATCGATGTGAAACAATGGAAACAATAAGACTCGCCAAGTTAAGAGATCAAGTGGGAAGACATTCAGTTGTGCCAAACTGATAACGTACGACTATTATATGTAAACCACCAGTATTTGTGACGTTGGAGTTTCCAAGACCGGTTGGTTCATATAATAGTTAGGGGGAACTTAACAATGCCATTCATGCATTGTAAGTATACTATATGTAAACCTTGTTGACCCAGAAGATCAATTTTCCATTTACAATTAAGTCATATTAGTCGAGAGTCAAGACAACAAGCATGAACAATTTGTTTGGCATGATACATCTCTCAACTTTCTCTTGATGTCGTTAGCTAAAAGATGCAGAGGGCATATGTTTACACCAAAAAATGTTGAATCAGGTGAGAATTGGATCACTTTACAGCTAACGCTAAATCGACTTACAACTGAATCAATTATCGACTGAAGACTGAGCATGGCTACCAAGTCCAAATGGTCTTGGAGGCTATTATTAGGACTTATCAGGGTTGTGGTAATATTTAATGTGAGCCCAAGAGACCGTAACATAAATTTGACTAAGTCCAAAGGCTATACAACCACTTTCTTGCATAATAAATTGGGTTTTGAGTCGCAAAAAAGCATTAGACAAGAAGGCGACGAGTAGAAAGACGAAGACGACATAAAACATTGGTCGTTCATGGTGAAGGAAGGTGGAAAGTTGTTCAATAATGGTTCCTCTCAAAACACGGTCTCTTCATTTCGCTATCAATTGATATATTAGAAACATGGGATGAGTTTGAAAAAGAAATTCTTCCATTTTTTGTTTTTCAAAAGTAGAAAACAATAACAAGAATCAGGGGCGGATCTAGACATGATGGTTTGGTGTGGCAAAATTATGAAAGAAATTTTTTAGTGTACATTTGATTTATAATACGATATATATATTAGTAATCCGAAAATTAAACATAAAGAGCACTATAGCGAAGTGGCTAAAGCAAGTTTTTGTTACATCTCTATGTATCAGGTTTGAATCCCTTAATCCCATCCACCACACTTTTGATGATTTTCCCTTTAAAATATGAGTTAAAAACAATAGCGCAAGGAGTTGAACCGTCGACATGACTATAGATAAAGGACTATTTACCACTGAACCACGCATTGATTTGTGAAACATTGTCCAATTATGTGATATATATTATCTTTTCGGTCTACTATATTAAGAAGAAAAAAAAAATTGGGTTGTAATCTGGTGTGTCAGCTACCACACCATGCCTAACACTAGATCCGTCCCTGACAAGAATGAGAAGAAAATTAGGGTTCGTGTCAACAACTTAAATATATATATTTTTTGAAAGTAGTCAACAACTTATATATGAAACTTAACAAAATTAGATGAAGTGGACGATGAATTTAATGCAGATGATGGTGCGTCATATAGAGAACAATGTAAGAAAATCAAAGGGAAAAAAGTTAAAAATAAATGTTTTTTAATGAAGATGGAGAAGAGGACTTTCCAATCGCGGGAAAAGAAAAATGATAAGTAGTTAAGTTCTTATATTTTCCTTTTTTCAAACATCTTTTTATTTTAAAATCCACGTAAGTGTTTTTCACTTGATATGATGCTAACAAACGCAAAAAAAAAAAAAAAAAAAAATGGTAAAGATTGGGGGCTGAAATCGAGCAATTAAATCTTGGATGCTAAAATTGAACAATTAAAACATGTGGGTTCAAATCAAACAATTATAAAGCTTGCGGGGACAAAATTGTACTTAACCCTAAATTATTTAATTATTGAAAGAAAAATAATATATACAACTTTTTTCAATTATGAGAAGTAATTAATTTTGTTCAATTAAAGGAGCAAATATTTCTTGACCCAAAAAAAGAGAAAATATTTATATTACCCTTTTTTTTAAAGAAGAAAATATTTATATTAGCTATAGCGTTAAAATTGATAATATCATTAAAATTGATTTTGGAAAGAATATATATTTTTTTGAATTGTTTGGAAAGAAAATTATGTTATATACAAAATTGTTATTAACATAATTACTGGTTTGACAGAATCAAATGATAAAATTTGCAAGAATAAATTTATTCAAGTTAATGTAATAATGTATATCATGCTACATACAATGAAATTGGCTCAATTTTATTTTTGATAATATCATTATATATATATAATAAATTTGTTTTGGGTAGAAAGTTATATTATACATGACAATGAGGCGGGGGTGAGGACGATTTTTACCTACCCGTCCTTATCCCCAACTCTCATATATTTACCCATTACCTGCCCATATCCAATGAAGATAAGAAATTGAATCTCATCTCCGTCCTCTAACGGGTCTGGGTATCCTCATCCTTACAACGAATCATTTTTAATTAAAAAAAAGATTTTTTTAGCCTCGAGGACAATGTTGTAGTGTATTATCCAGCAATATGCTCATTTTAACATTTATTTGACTGAATGATTTGGAAGCTTCTTTAAATATTAATTGCAAGTTCGTTGACATGGCAAATATCAATGAGTAATAAAGTAATTTTTTACATTCGAGACGGGTTTGGTTATGTGTCCAGGGTGGGTACATATATCCTCATTACCCGTCCCATACCCGTGTTTTGAAATCGAGAAAAACTCAAACTCATACTAAAACCCATTTAAAGCGGAGAAAACCTGTCAAATCAGGGTTGGTTTGGGCGGATTATCGCATGTATAAGTTTTGCTGTCATGCCTAGTTATGAGTTCAAACTCAACACTCTTAAATATCTTTAGAAAGAGCTTTGCGATCCATCAACCACACCTTGAGAAATTAGTCTATACAGTTGCGCACAAAGCGTATCAGGCTCACACTAAAACAAAAAATACAATCTATGTTTTTCTTTGATCCTTATAAAAAAAGAAGTTTTTTAATCATCAAATACCATCAATTTTTTTTTTACAAAGATAGTTATAAAATAGTAGTCAATAGTGATGCTTTATTTAATTAGATGAGAAATGATAAAGACAATCTCTTTTCAACACTCATTCTCTTATTCGATGAAATCAATTTGTGACCAACCACTGACGTGAAACTCATTCGAAAGTGTGAGTCTCATCTTAATGTAAGCCAAAGTGTGAGTATTGAAGGGTGTTGCTAGCACCACTCTTAATCTCTGAAGCCCATATACTTTATAAATGATGAAGTATTTTGTCCGACACGCATCTGATATTGATACACATCTGATACGTATCGAGGAAGTATCACAAATTTATTTTTTTAAGGGGAAAATTAATTTTTATTTTATGGAAAAAAAAGTTCGATACTTTTGTGATACGGCTGCCTTGTGCTTATACATACTTCCGATACGTTTTTGTATCCTTTTCCTCATTCGTTCTTTTAACATAGCAACGGTCAAGCACACATATTAAATCAAAACCTTGAGTTTGTCCACATCATATTTATCAATTTTAGCAATGCTTATATATTGTGCATTTATATATTTAATTTTAAATTTAATTTTTTTAATAATGTATCCTAACCGTATCGTATCTTGAATTTTAAAATTTTTATGTATCGTTGTATCGTATCATATCCATATCGTGTCAAATACTTGAGTATCTTAGCTCTTGATCATAATTTCCCTCCTCAAATTTTTTGTTAATGTTTTTCCCTGGATTCCCTAATATCTTATTCGAGACCTTCAAACACTAAATGTAAGTACAAAGTTATGATTTGAATATTGATAAACAATGTTCATAATAGTGGTTTTTGTTAATAATAATATATAGGCTTAATTATAATTGCGGTCCCTTATTTTTATTTATTCGTGTAATTGTTCCCTATATTTTAGAATTACGTAGTTTCGGTCACTTTTTCTTATTTTTCAACTCAGAATTGGTGATGTAACATATTTAAAAGACATATCATATAATCTGATGATGTAGAATTATCACCAACCATGAAATGAAAAAAACCAATAATAATCAATTTAAATATGATATATCATGATTTTTAAGTTCAAAAATCCGACAGAACCAAAACCATGTGATTATAAAATTAGGGGACTACTTTGTAAATCAGCGAAAATAAGATGACTAAAACCGTAATTAAGCCTATAATATATAATAATGATATATAATTAAATTCCCAAAGAAATAATTTCTTTTTTGAAAAAAAAATCCCAAACAAATAATATAAAAATATAAACAAAAATGAATATATAAAGTAAAGTCAAATGAATTTACAATTAAATTTGTCCAAATACATTTTATTCTTTCTTTTTTTTTGGTCAAACATTTTACTCTTTCTAGAATTCATTAAAAAAGGAATCAGTTAATAAAATAAATCACAAAATTAATAAAAAAAAAGTTAGTCAAAAAAATTAAATTCATAAAATGCACAAAAACTAGATTATAAAAGAGAGAAACATGTACCCATTTTTTGTCACAAAATGAAATGAAAATGTTACCTCTCTTCCACACTCCCTTTGTCATGCAGTTCACTGGTTAGAGAATCATTTCATTTCTTTACACCGAATATTCTTTAAACTGACAGTGTTGTTGTTTGGAAGTTTCTGGAAACAGATCCTTCTTTCCAGTCATGGGTAGCTCTCTTCCCTCTCCTCCTCCTCTTCCGTGGAATTCCGATGACGATTTTGTCCTCAAGAGCGCCGTTGAGGTATAACTACTCTCATTACTTTTCAGTAATTTCATTTTTCTTATGCTACAATTGAAACCCTAGACTCAATTATGCTCAGCGGCGGATGCATGTAGAGTTTTGTTGCCCCAACTGAAGAAAAAAAAGTTTTTTTTTTTTTTTTTTATAATTTTTTTTAATTTTTTTTTGTATTATTTTTCTGAAGATCTCTAACTTTTGTCTGGATCGCCCTTTCGGGTTTTCAATCCACCGGGAATATATTTTGTATGCCCCT
>Ga0315914_1008769_pt1 | contig 13316 bp, 10 predicted proteins | sample MpolenodulesMG_FD_203920 | JGI IMG/M metagenome (GOLD analysis project Ga0315914, IMG submission 203920) | Medicago polymorpha root nodule microbial communities from Los Angeles, California, United States - elongated nodules | ecosystem: Host-associated > Plants > Roots > Nodule | place: USA...
CCATCTAGACACATGACCACCTAACCCGGAGTACAAAGTGACATCTTTGAATCTATGTTCCAATACGGTAACGCTCTGACCAAAGGTTATTTGCATCGCAGTGAACTGAAGCACCAACATGTCATGTATTTTCTCCCAACAAGTACCCAAATCACCCACACTATTGTCCAAATATTTCTTTACTAAAGCATGAGCCGATTCTACCCTGTTGGTGGTTCTGCAACCAAGATGCATCACATGGTCTGTTCATGCCCTCACTATTTTCCCTTTCACTTCTTTCAAGGTGGTCATGACATAATTTAAGAAAAGTGGGAAATCACTACATTCATCTTGGAACTCCACTAATGCATTTGCATATAACTCTTGAGTAGGCTGCTCAACCATAGCTTTCCATGCCCTCATTATCTTCTTGACAACATCACGAGGTTTCACCTCTTTCCCATCCTTTTTTCCCAAAGGATATTTACAATCTAAGATGCACCTTTGTTTAACATTTGTTTGCACATGAAAGTAACAATTCATTGCATAACTTTCGGGGAAAACATTTTCAACCGCTTTCATCAAAGACATATCCCTGTCAATCGCAATCACCTTAGGCATATTCTTCTTTGACGTAAGAAGTTTACGCAACATTTTTAAAACTCAAACAAAGTTTTCCTCTTTCTCATGTGTCACAAATCCAAACCCAACTGAATATGTCAAATCAGTCGAAGTGACCCTAACTACCTCAAACATTAGCATCTTGTACATGTTGGTTTTGTAGGTGGAGTCCATAACCAAAACCGTTGGAAAATTGTTAAACAACTTAACGGATGTTGGATGAGCCCAAAAGATATCTTTAATTGTAGTACTTTCACTTTGTGTTCTTGAGAAATAAGTATAGTTGTGCTCCTCCAACTTCGAGATTAGATATTGCAACGACTTCTTGTCACTTCTATTTGCCTTCCATATTTGTTGACGTTCATTGTACACTTGCTTAATATTTGTCATGCAATGTGGTCTTTTGTTCTTCAAATTTATCAAAACATTTCTTGGAAGCATCTTGCTCTTGGTCAAGTCACATACAATCTTCTTGTCGTCCTCCTTAAATCTACCAACAAGAATGTGTCCTTCTAAAGCTGGCTCCATCGCATGGTTGTGAACTCCATTAAGAATGTTCAATCCTCATTCATTTGTTTGCCTACTAAGATATCCGCTAACCAAGCACCCACATTTTCTTGAGCCCGTTGTCGCATGCTTCGGTTTTTTTCCGACACTTTGTGAACTTCACTTCTTTCACACACTAGGCACAACATTGGGGTGACCAAGCTTGATATTTGTGTAACAATTGTAAATCCCGCCCTATTTGCTTGACGACGTGCCCACACAAGCAATTCTTCTTTATCTTTTCACTTAACGTCGTCTGGAAAAACCTAGCCGTGTCAACATCGTGGGCATGAAGTGGGAGGACACCGGAGTCAACATTTTTAGAAGCTTCAACATGGACGAAAGCTCCATCAATGTTTGGTTTGACTACAACCTTAGGTGGTTTGACATCTCCGAAAATTTTGACAAAATTTGGTTTTGTCTCTCCCGGAACATCTTCTGCGTTCTCTACCATTACTATAATAAAACAACACAAAAATTTAATTAACAACTAACTAATGAATAAACATCAATGCCATAATGAACTAAAACAAAAAAAACAAAAAAAAAAACAGAAAAAAATTGAAAAATTTACGGTAACTGCCTTTTTTTCGTTGTGAAATTTTTTTCGCAAGTAATTCTCGGCACTTAACTACCGAGGTTTTCGTCGGTAGTTAACTGTCGAGGTTTCCCATGACAGAGTTCTACGTAACTGACGTAAAAACCTATAACAAAAGCAAAAAATCAACCGATTAAAATGCTCAATACCTATTTTTTTACGTCAAAAGTGTGTTGATACCTCATATGCTTGATGCTTCAATGATTTTAGAGCAAGATTTGATGAAAAAAAAATATTGGATTTGGGGATTGGATGGAAGAGGTATGGAAGTTGATGATGAAATAGTGTGTAGGGGGAGCAGGTGGTTGTTTCATCTGATGAAACATTTTTCTCGACAGTTAACTATAGAGGTTTTCCTCGGCAGTTAACTGCAGCCGATTTAGGAAATCCTCGGCAGTTAAACTGCCGATGGGCAATTTCGTATTTTACATGTGTTTCTCAGCCTTGTGATATGTGTGAACATCAATTTTCAGAAAGAAATCAACTGGTATTATGAGACAGTAAATTTCCACCAATGGTTCAATTTTATCTATATAGTTTTTGTAGATTAAAATTTAATGTAATTTTAATTATTTAATTTGTTGCAGACATAGAGGAAAAATGTGTGAAATAGGATGTTGTTAAATAGTCAAGGATAAGAATAAGATATTGTTTAATAGGTAAGGATAATATAGAAGGAAAAAAAACTTCAAAAGTAATAAAATTATTGGTTTTTATAATACTATAGAAGGAAAAAAAACTTTAAAAGTAACAAAATTATTGGTTTTACTTCAAAAGTAACAAAATTATTGGTTTTTATATATGTATATAAGGTCTGTTTGAATTGAGCTTATGAAAAAGAGCATATGCAAATAAATAAGCTTTTATGCTAATTCATAAGATCTTACTAACGAAAATTGTGTATTCATAAGTTTTTTTTCTTCCATAAACTACCTTAACAAATTTATAAATAATACATTAATGCTTCTTTATTTGCATAAGCTCTAAAATAAGCTAATCCAAACGGTCTAATAGTTACTTATTGTCATATCAATCTCTATAAATACTTACTTATTGTCATACCAATCTCATTGTCAGCTCGACAGATTGTAGAAGCACCTTTCATGTTGGAGATTGCAAGGCTATTCAGTTTCATATGAAGAAAAAAAATTCAAAGTGCTTATGAAGAGGCAAGATCAACAAGGTGGAAGACATGTGGAAGCTTGTCAGGGCCGTTCCTAACATTTTACAAACCCTAGGCCAAGGTTGAGAAAATGGCCCCTTACATATCGTAATTTTTTTTTATAAACGATGAATGTGATATGCATTAATTTTGAGGGTAGACATCCAAACTGTGTTGACACCAAGTTACCATAATACGGTGCTTTGAAATTTCAGCTATGCTAACATTCCAAAATATCGCTTGTCGAATACACCTCATCGTATATATTATTAATAAAAAAGAATGGCAACAAAAAAAGTTGGGGTGGTAACCAAACGGAACAAAACTAAGTAAAATAATATGTAGGCATATCAAAATTATCTCAAAGAAATAAGTCCTAATTAAACTAGGATATATAGACCACCATTGAAAATCTACAATTGTTTTACAAAAAAAAAATTAAAACTTCACTTTTATCTAGAAGTCATAAAACTTGCATTTCTTAGAGCATTTTGAGATGCAAAATAATTTCAAATGTCATTAATTCCTCAAATATATTTTTCAAAGAAGTAATTTTCATATCAACAACAATAAGAAAATAGTCGATTATTATGAATTTTTGATCAAATAATTTATTGTAGTAAACATTATGTTAACGTAAATGTATTATGAATTTTTGATCAAATAATAAAATGTGTTCAATTTTTAACAATTTGCATTTTGTCTCTTTAAATTGTCATTTTCATTTATATAATTTATGTCATTGTTTTGAAAAAATTAGTTAATCACAATTCGGATTATAAAATATGAAATTCACAAAATATGCTTCGAGTCATACAATCAGAATGTGATAAAATAGTCAATTTGGAGAGCGTTTGATAAGTGAGTAGGGTGAGAAAGGAAATTACAAAACAAAAAGTTGAAGGATTGTTAGTGTTTGGGGCCATTTGAATTAGCTTTGCAAAAAAAAGTGAAGGGCTGATGGGCCTTTTTTTATACGTTTAACTTTGTATCCCCTTTAAATGCAGCCTTGTTATATACACATCACCTTACCAAAAAAATTCTAGGCCCCCCACAGGGCTGGGCCCTAGGCCGTCGTACTCTTGGCCTATGCCTAGGGCTGACCCTGAAGCTTGTCAAGAATTTGAGAGACACAAGAAGACACGCGTCGAATGCTTTTAATTTTTGACTGTTATTTTCAGTTATTTCTTAGTAAGTATATAAAACATTGTTCTGTATAGCAAATAAGGTCACAAATCATTCACAAAAATCTTACATTACTCAAAATATCCATGTCACAACGAGAAACTAGTTTAGTGAGGGAAATGTATGATTCTCTGTAACTCTTTCTTTAATCATTCAATCAAATTTCTTTTTCTTTAAAGTTGTTTGCTTTTACTTTAAAGTTTGTTTATTTTACTTCTGAGTCAGTTATCTTCATCATTTTTATATTCAAAATTATGAACATGATGAACATTCAAACATTTTTGAAGAGTGGAGGTACTCCGGAGCGAGGATGAAAGGGGGAACTATTATAAATCCCGCTATTTTTCTCTTACATATCTTTTTAGATTTTGGCATTCATAATTGTATATGATTTCCATGTTTGAAACCTTCTTGATTTGATTGTGATTACTTTTATTACACTTAACCTAATCTCAATTACTTGAATTGAGATTCTTTCATATTCAATTTTATTACAATCAAGATTCAATTAAGTTTCAAACCATTGATTCATATACCTTGTGTTCATTAGTGTTAATGTGATTTACTGCAAATAGGTTTGATTTGAGATTGTTTAGTTTTGAATTTTGTATGCTTAAATATTGATATATGATGTGCTTAATAAGATTCAATATTTGAACCTCTCAATTCAAGTGTGAATCTTAGTTATTACTCATTGTCTTAGATTAGTTATCATTGTCTTGCACAAATCTGATAAGTCACAAGTTTTCAATTCACGCTTTCGCAAACTCTTTTTAAAAATTGAAAAAAAGTTATTCACCCCCTCTAGTTCACCTTCTTGTTCGTCATATAGACCAACATTCCAGACTTATGAAACAAGTCTAAAGTAAATATGAAGAAAAAAAATTATTACTATTATTATATTAGATTATGTACTTTGAAATAACTTATTATTCAATAATTTAAGCTTATTAGTCTACAATAGTTTTTTGTATATTGAAATGTACAAAAAAATTAAATAATATTTTGTATATTGAAATATACTTTGAAATATAACTATAATTAATAGAATGTCATATATAGTCAAATTCTTTATATCATCATGTTAAAATCAAAAGCAGTTTAACCTCATTGACATGTTAATCTATTAGACTATTTAAATATAAATATGAGTACTTAATTAACTATTTTCATATAAAATAGATTTATAAACAAACTAACGTATCATATCAGGCTTTAAAAAAAAAGCTAATCTAACGCCTAAAAATTAAATTTATGATAAACTATAGATCAAATATATACTCCTTCCTTTTTAAAATGAGTGTCCTTTTATTTAAAAAATTGTTTTAAAATGGATGTCACTTGCACTTTTCAATGTAAAATTATTATTTTACTTCCAATCGTACCTTCTAATTAATTGAGTGTACATCACTTCGAAAGACATACACCAATAGTAAATAAGGTTAATTTAGTAAAATTGTCATGTCTTTTGACATTACTATTACATTTCTTAATTTATGTGTAAGAACTTTAAACGACTTTCATCCACTTAGATTTTAACAAACTTAGTTTGACAATGTCCCCAATCCCAACTTTGAGTAAAAAATAAATTACATTGCGAAGCATATTTCAACCACGAAAGTTACAGCAGATTAATACACATGGATAACATTTTAAACCTCCTCTAAAAAAAACATTTTAAACCTACACTAATTTGAACCCGGCAAATATCAGTATTTTTTTTAATTCCATGATCAATTATGGCTTTATGTACTACTCCTAGAATTTAGGAGTTAAAATTACTACTACTCCGATAGAAAATCTAATGAACAAACAACAAGTCACTGTGTACTCCCTCCGGTCCTAAACATAAGAGAATATTGTTTTTCATGTTTATTTAATAAATGATGTATTTAATGTATATTATAGTCTAGATACATTAATTATTCAATAAACCTAAAAAAAGATTATTCTATAATATTTAGGACCAAAGGGAGTGTTAAAACGTTACTGAAGTTTATATATTCAAGGAAACATTAATAACGCACACATATAGTCAAAGTTTTTAATGTGTGATGTTAAATATAAAAAATAATTTTAATATGATTGATCTATTAATTTATTAATCTAGTTCTCTACATTCATATAAAATATATTTGAAAAATGTTATGAACACTCTCTTTCTAGCAATTTCTCTAACATTCATTCTTTCATTGGGTTAAACACATGTATGTCTCGCAACTTTATTGGGATTCATTTTCAAAGCATAGTACTTACATGGACTTCACCCAATAATAGTGTGTGTGTGTCTTAGAGTGAATGTTGAAAATAGAATGTTTATAGCATTTATCAATGTATTTATAAATAAATTAACAATTTTTAATCAAACTTTACTTATTTTTCAATCGAAATTTGAATTATCAAAGTCCATTTATGCTAAGAATCGAAGGATCAACACAAAAGAAGATCATATCAAACATTAAAAAGATAAATCTCATGCTTAAAAGTTAAGTTTACGACAAACTACAAAACATACTTGGATCTTTGTCTTAATAATAGTTTTCGCCCCCTAACTTTCACGAAGTTACAATTTTGGCCCCCTAAGAAAAAAAACTAAAAACCGCCCCCTAAGTTTTGTAACTGTAGCAATTTGGCCCCCCAAGACAAAAAAATAAATAATAATAACACGTGACATCTCACTTAGAGTGCCACGTCAACGTAGACCGAGTCAAAATTGGCCTTAGGGGCCAAAACTGTCACAAGTGCAAAACTTAGGGGGTTTTGTAGTTTTTTTTTCTTAAGAGGCAAAAATCGTAACTTTGAAAAAGTTAGGGAGTTAATACTGCTATTAAACATAAGACAAATGATGTGCAAAACATATTTTAGCCACGAAAATTACATCAAATTATTGATTTCAAATCCTACACTGGTCGGCACGGTCCCAGCCCCAACATTGATAACCATTTTTTTTATTACCACTTTGATAACATTTTAAACCTACACTGGTTTCAACCCGACAAATATCAATATTTTTTTTTCTTTCTAATTCCATGTTTAATTATGGCTTTCTGTACTATTAAAACGTTACTAAAGTTTATATACTCAAGAAAACATTAATAATGTACCTATATTCTCCAACATACCGCAACTCTTGTATTTTTCATAAAGACTACTTCTAGATAAAAACAGAAGGCACTCAACTACTTGTCCTTTTACTTTTTACGAAAACGACTATTAGGTTAATTAGGATTGATTGTGCCGGTAGTTTTTATAACTTTAACGAAAGATTACTTGAGGAAATATTATAAATAAATATTACAGTATATACTACTAGTATATTCTAAATATATAATATATAATATAAATAAATAACACAATTAGGACTGAGAATTACCAATGAATAATTGCTACGCCAAAACCAGCATAAAAAATGTTATCATAATTTCACCATGCATGCTGTTTAATCTTTCAAGTTTACTAATATCCAAACTTAGAGTGAACCAAGATGTTATCTTGGCTCTTGGCAGAACTTTAAGAAGCTATTGGAAAAAAAAAACATGGCATTGCAAGATATTCTATTCAGAGTTAGCCACCTAGTTAGACCGTCTCTACGAAGTGAACAATATTTCGGAGTCGAAATTAATGTTATCTATGTTTTGATATTCAAATCATATCAAAAGTTAGTTAATAAAAACAAAATTATATTTATGGTTCCTTAATTTTAGATAACTATGATTTGGTCTTTTATATTTTTCATGTTAATTTCACCATTTTTCTCTGTTTGTATTTGAATTTTCTATTAAACATGGGCGGATGACCATAGGTTTGAAGAAAACAAAAAACATATTTGTAGTTTGAAAATTCATATGCATATGAACTGAAATGAGTATATTGACGTGGAAAAGGAAAGATAAACGATTAAATCATATGTACAAAATTAAGTTAATTAAGAGACCACATATGTAATTTTTCACAATTAATATTATATTCTTGATAAAATAAGTTCATTAATATTATAGTAATACTAGCAAAAAGACATACAGTGACTTGTTGTTTGTTCATTAGCTTTTCTATCGCGTTTTAATTGTATATATCTATTTTTGGTGTATACCATAATCAAATGACTTTTATAAATAAGGTCGAACTAAACTTTTTTTTATAATGTCTAATAATGTTTCTGTTGCAGTAAGAATGTTTCTGTTACAATGTGATTTAACTAATTTTATGAATAAAAAATTAAATAAGCACTATAGAATTAATAAAATTGTAAATACTTTAGTTAAAATGAAGGGTAAACGTGAAAAAAGTACTACACCTGTATACCATATAGGTATAGATGCATAACATATAATGAATAATGTGTAATAATATTACTATTAATTATTTTTTTCATTTTTAAAGTATTAGTATATGCTTGTATGAAAAATAGATTGGTAGTCGTATATGCTAACGCCAACTGCGAAACGAATCTTGCATTATTATTTGTTTGCCCGGACAAATATTCCTTTAAATGTTAGTCACACAAAACTCAACCAATAATGACGAGTATATATTTTGCATTGTCGTTTTGGTTAAAAACAATATTCAATTTCCCAATGTCAAGGAGGAAGGGTGATGCTCTTATTTGTAAAACCACCACCACAAACCCTTCCATAATTTTAAGGATGGTGACAAAGTGGATTCATATAGTAATGAGTCATGTACCCTATACTAGCGGTAATAATAATGGTCGACATAAATCACAACCATAATAATAAGATGCCAAAAATGTACCCTAACTACAAAAGATTTAGTTCTAAGGTACATTTTGGAGTTTTTAAATCGATTGCGCGTGTTATAATACCAGGAGTTTTGCAAACTCAGGACTTTTTAAATCAGTTGTGAAATTGATTTAACCATCGATTTTATATTGATTAGAAAACAAGATATAAGTCTTTAGCTCGGTTGGTTAGAGACATTATACGTATGGTTTAGGTTTGAATTTCAAACATCCCACTTATTTTCTTTATAGATGAAAAAAGATCACTTAAAATTGATAAAAAGCTAATAAAAGAAGTTATTCGTTGGTAATTCAATACCCATATATAATAAAGTTTGCATATGCATGACCTCAGATTCTCTTTTGTACCCAAAAAAATGTTTGCATATGCGTATAACATCATGTTATATGCAAATTTTTTAATAACCTACTTTAAAGGAAACTATGTCCGAAGATCAAGAATAAGCCAAAAGTTCGAATGAAATTATTTTGAAGACTGATACTAGGGATGGAAATAGGCTAGGCCGGGTCGGGCTTTGTAAGGCCTAAGCCTGACCTACTTCAAAAATTATAGGCCTGAGCCTGACCTATTACCCGTCATAGGCTCATTCTTGAGGCCTGACCTGGCCTTTTTAAAAGTCTGATGAAGCCTGGAAGCCTATTTAAAAGCCTATTTTACACTAAGACCTTGCAACACATGTAAGCCTACTACTAAATAGGCCAAAACTTATGAAGGCCTAAAGCACACAAATACAATACGTTTGCTACTAAATACTGAAATCTTACGAAGGTCTAATCACACCAATATATCTGCTACTAAATAACCAATCATATGAAGGCTTGAGTTTATGAAGAAAAAATCTTCAACAATATCAATAATGGAAGATATATTATATATAAAAAGCTTAGTAGGCTGCCTTAACGAGCTTAATATGCTTTTTTCTAAGCCTTAGCCTGACCTATTTATTAAATAAGCCTTATAAAAAGCTTGAGCCTGTCCTAATTAATAAACGAGCTAGGCCGAGTTAGGCTTTAAATAGGGTAGGTTGTAGGCCCCTGTCGGACAGTCTGGCCTATTCCCACCCCTAACTGATACACAACATCTAGAGCTACTAAAAAATTCAAGTTACACAACTTCTAAAAATGGTCATGCAATAAAATTATACCTAAACAGATAATACATATGCCCTCACAAGAAAACTTCTTACTCTGTTACTCACAATGTTGAACGAATGGTCTGAAACTCAAACATATCTATATTAATATATTTTCCCTTTTGCACGTTTTGTGCCTTTATTTTTCTTTCTTTTTCCTTTTTACTTTATCATTTTAAGGCCATATGTTTCTTCAATCCATAATTATGTGCTTGTAACTTTAAAATTATCAACTAAAAACCTTCTTAAGGATCTAACTTGAATTTTAGATTGACCTATTGAGTTTATTTGTTGAATCGAAACATTTTCGCGACAACGCATCAATAATCAGTGCGATCATCAATACTTGAAATTATTTATTTCACTCTCTAAAATTGTTAGCAAACCTTGGAGAAGTCATATTCAAATATAACATTCTTACTCTAGGATCATATTCAACATCACTTTGCAATACACATGAGTACTCTCAATCATTCACAAATTTGTGCGCCTATGAATCAATTTTTAAAATCTAAGGGATAACAATTTTGATTTTTAATGAACATGATTTTATAAAATTATGCCAACATCCTCTTAGTCGGATCATTTAGTCCATACTTAAATTCACTTTTTGAGAGCTAAAGTAATCATATTCATAAAACCATACAATTTATAACATATGTAATTGTTTCGCCTCTAAATAGTTAAGATCTTCTCAATTTCTCTTCAAAGAAAAAGACTCAATCTATGATAAAGATTTTTTTTTTTTAGTAAATCTATGATAAAGATAAACACAACCATTAATAAGATCAATTAGACTAGTAGACCCACGAACAAAAACGGGCACATTAAAGCTAATTTTCATCAATTACACTAGACTAAATCTAGTAAGAGTTAGAGTACAAGAAAAAGTTACCAAGTCAATTATAATAACCAAAACCACACTACATTACCAAAGAGGTTGGAGAATGGAGCCCATAAAATAAAAAGTAGAAAGGACGTTTCAGCTTCATACAAGGAAACAAAAGACAAAACACTTTGACCTTATCTCACAACATTAATTAAGCAGGGTAAAACTGGAACATAACTATTTTTTCTAAAAAAATATAAAATAAAAAACCCATTTTTTATCTCACAATATTTTCACTCTAATCTAACTTTCCTTTCTTCATCATTCATGTATCAATAAGCAAAACCACCGTTTTGGTTTCTTCTTCCTTTTTCATGATAAGAAGCTTCTGAAGAAGATGAAGAAATTGCAGCATAATAACAGTTCTCATTCTGAATATTGTTACTTTCTTCTTCATCCATGATAATATGCTTGCATCTACATTCCACACTACAAAAAGCTCTATCCCCTCTTCACAAAAAATAAACACAAAAATGAGCTAAAAAACTCAAACATAGAATAAAAAAAACATGTTTTTTCAACAGAACAAAAATAAAAACATTAAAGTAAAATAAGATCTATGTTTTTTCAACAGAAAATAATAATAATAATACAAAGTTTCATATCATAGGTTATAATATATAAATGGACTTACTTGTACATGTAGATGTCTTTTCCAGGTAACAACTTTTTCCTACAAAGAAAACAAAGCTCAAGAAACGTTGTTTGTTGTTCCTGAAAATGAGATTCATGATGGAAATAAGAACTCAAAGAAACTATAGAAGATTGTTTGTTGTTGATGTTACTAAGCATCATTGTTTTGTTAATCACTTTTGGAGTTTCCTTCTTCTTGCTAATACCACCACCTTTTTGAGATTCTAACACTACACTCAAACCCACCATTTTTTTTATTCTATCACTTTTTTTGTGGCTAGTAGTTACTAGGGAATGGAAAGTGTAGTGTTTTGATGAAGAGGAATTTGAGAGTACAAAAATTGAGTGAAGAGAGAAATGAAAAGAAGAAGAGTAAAAAAGGTTTAGAGTGGTGAGGTGGGTCCCATACAGCTATGGTTGGGGCAGTAAAGAAAGGACAATCAGTAATTTGACTGCTTTTGCTATATAAACGCCACGTATAGGAGTTTTACTTTTATTTTTATGGTTTTTGTTTTGTCGTTTGTGTTAATGTTTTTGGTATGAAGCAGAAAGGAACGAACAATGAATGACCCAATGCAATGCAGAGATTCATTTAACTTTGGAGGCTTTTAGGTGAAGTAGTACTGCATGGGTTGTAATAATTCTTAGGTGCACTTTTCTCCCCCTAACTTTCAAAATTTTGCAATTTTGGATCTCCAAGTACAAAAACTACAATTTTGACCTTAAGATTTAGCCTCTTTGCATCTTCGGTTATTTTGATCAATTTTGACTTAAACAACGCCTATGTGGCAGGCTACGTGTGTAATTAATTTATTAAAAAAATAAAAAAACCAAAAAATCAATTTTAAAATTAAATAAATTAAAAAAGAATTAAAAAAAATCAGAAAAATAAAAAAAATTTAAACAACATCATCAAACCTCTTCTCCTTCATCTTCTTAACCCAACAACCATCTCCCCCTAATTTTAAACAATTTTCATAAAAACATACAATTTTCACAAAACCCAACAAACCCAAATAAAACAACCTATTAATTGGAAGAAGAAGCTTGATCGACAACCACCACCACCTGCTTCTCTAGCCCGACAATGCTCTACTGTTATTAACTTTCTTAATCTCAAGCCCTTTTCCTAATTGAGGACTAGATGTAATTTTCACGCCCTGCAATTTGTTCCCAGAATACAAGAAACTGCTGGTTTGCTTCTTAAGAGGTTGCACGGGCATGCAGGTCTTATTGGACCGTTAGATTGGCATCTTGTTGGTCCATTTGGAGAATTAAATTCGGAGAAGAGTGAAAAAAGTTCCAAGAAAGCTTCAAAATACTTGGCTTTACATCTCAGATTTGAAATTGACATGGTAGCTCATTCCTTATGTGAATTTTGGGGAGGTGAAGAAGAGAGGAAAGAATTGGAAGCATATCGGGAGGTCCATTTTCCTGCACTGGCATTGATGAAAAATACTACAAAGTATGTATCACAATTTTTTTATCTCAACTAGTTCTTCACTTATACTGGAAACATATCGTGACCACCACCACCCTTGCGAACCCTTGTTCTTCCTTCATCGGAATTCTCCTTGTCCTCGTCCTCTTCGTCAGTGTTGTTTTCGGGTTCGTTGTTGGGAACGACGTCGGAAGAGCAATTGACGGTGGAGGGAAGTTCGGAATCGATGTGGTTGGATTCTTCTTGGTCTTCAAGAGGAAGAAGAAGAAGCCATTGGAATTGGAAGTGAAAAGAATGAATTTTTTTCTTCTGATTTTTTTAATTCTTTTTTAATTTATTTAATTTAAAAATTGATTTTTTGGTTTTTTTT
>Ga0315914_1008773_pt1 | contig 13308 bp, 5 predicted proteins | sample MpolenodulesMG_FD_203920 | JGI IMG/M metagenome (GOLD analysis project Ga0315914, IMG submission 203920) | Medicago polymorpha root nodule microbial communities from Los Angeles, California, United States - elongated nodules | ecosystem: Host-associated > Plants > Roots > Nodule | place: USA...
TATGGATATGGAAGAAGAGAGAGATATTGAGACAGAGAGAGTGGGGCATAGATGTCACTGATGATCCAAAACAGTTGTGTCAGCATGAATGAAGTGATCCACCACTATAACAAAACTAGTATTAGACAAAAAATCAAGATTAATGACTAAATAAACCATTTAGGCACTTCAATATGATAAATACTACAAAAATATTTTTGGAAATGTTTACAAGAAATTTTGGAAAAAACTAGTTTTATTTTAATTTTTTATTAAGTAGTATAGTGGTCAGAGCTCACTCATTTTAAATGTAGAGAAGTGAGGTGTCCAAGATTCGAACTCCAGTTACTACGTATATTATACAATGTCTATATCAACTGAGCTAAATTCGTAGGGACGAAAAATCGAATTAAAGATGAGTTTTTGAAATTTTTATACATTAAAGGACTACATAATTAATGAAACGGTCCTACACATTTATGCATATATACTTGAGATTTGTGACGGTTCAAAAACTGATTACTCGAATTAGTTCTCATCTTATAATAAATCAAGAGACAAATGTATCGACTATATAAAAATGTTAAAAGACTAATTTGATATTATTGTTTATTAATGTTAAATTGAACGAGGAAAAAATTATGATATTAAAACTAGTCTACACTCTAATTAATAAGATTGTTGCTTTATATTGCATGATTAGTACACATAACTTTCCATTCTCAGCTGGGACATATTTAACAAACTTTTTCGTCACCATGCATGTCCTTTTTTTCTATTTTAAGTTACATATAGACGTGGCTTTAGACACTTGTGCTTGCATAAAATTGCAAGATTCTTGGTCACAAAGCAGACCGAAATTATAATCACTATATATTACTCTTGATGATTAATGTTTTTGCAATTGGTTTTTCGTATCTAGTCTTAAAAATGGTACAAAAAAGGTCACTTGAAAATGTACCCCCAAATCAATGAGGGCATTACCTCAATATTCTTTTTTGAGATGAATTGAATTTTTCGAAATAAAACTAATTTCTCGAGTTAAATAGAAGAACCAAACAACTTTTGCCTTAAAACGTAATTTTTACACTAATTTGGTGTGTTTGGTTGAACAGTGGACAACACGGTCACCTTAAATTTGAAGATGTCCAACACATATGTTTAAAAGCTACAATGTGTAGCTTCCGGTCCACTATGATTTTAGTGTTATCTAAACACATACTTATTGTTCAACTCATTCTATGATAAACATATTAATCGTTAAATCTTATCATCATCTCATCCAAATACACAATACCTTAAATCAATTATATTTCTAAATGAAAAAGCCTGAGGGATATATTAATTCCTGTAAACAATAAAGTGTAGCCCATACTATTTCTTGTTCAATCAAAACCCTCAGTTTGCTCCATAAAATAAAATGATAAAAATAGCATTTATTAACAAACTCTGTCATGCAACCAGTGTTACTAGTTTGTTTGTTTCTTTAGTTATTATTATTACAGACAGTATTAATTGATAAAAAGGGAGGCAAAACATAAAGAAGTGAAGAATGTAAATTATAAAGTAAAGGATTTCATAATTGAGATAAGATGGTACATGACCTACAAGGTGATATTAATTAATTGTTAATTGATATAACAATAGAATATAAGCTAGAATTGGAACCAGCTATAGGAAGGAATGATATATTGTAGGATAGAGGGATGGTAGAATAGAAGAGGTGAGTGACAATAAAGGGGAACACAACACAAAAACAGCAGTACAACAGAACTGGGTGCTCTGTTACACTGCCAACACAATGTCTAATTTCTTTCTTTGATACGTCCCTTTTCAACCAAAGATTAACTGCACCTCTCTTTACTTTTACTTTCCATTCCATCATCAAAGCCTCAAACAAAAAGCTCACACGTGTGATATTCTTTTATATCCTTAAATAACATCATTAACTATTTAGCTTTAGTTGATTGCACTTAAAGTGATAGGAGGAGTACTCAATTTTGTTTAATGTTTGCTAAACTTAACATGAGATGACTCAATAAGTTAAATTACGTTTAAATTAGATGACTAAATATATATTAAAAAAAAACAATTGAACTGCAGCCGTAATATTTCATTTAGTTTAATCGGTCAGTTCAATTCTAAAAATACTTTCGACCACCAAAGTGTCAATGTTTGGATCCTCTCTTCAGTTGTACAATGTAGTACTAAATGAATAGTGGTTGGATCGAAATTAGAACAATGGCAAATATACACCCTAGATTTCTTGTAGTTCGAAAAATTCTAGACAATAGTCATGTGATTTCAATCATCCGATCTTCATATTATAACTTTACAAAATAGATCTCAAATACATAGTTGAAATGCGAATATAATCATGATAATGTGATTATTTTGTAGTCTTAAATGCACTTTTCACTCCCTATGTTTCAAAAAGTTGTGATTTTGGTCCCCTTTAAAAAAAATGGATATTTTGACCCTCTAACTTTTGGACCTCTTTTGATTAGCTGATTTTATGCCAATTTCTCAGTCTCTGATGGTGTAAACTGGCATGGGGATAGAAGGATGCTGATAAGTGGAGTCCAAACTTGCATGGTGTCCAAACTCGCATGACAAGTGGAGTTCAAACTGATAAGTGGATCCTTCTTTAGGAGGGCCAAAAGTTAAACCATGTCAATTTGAACTCCACTTATCAACACCCTTCTATCCCCATGCCAGTTTACACCATTAGAGACTGAGAAATTGTCACAATCTCCATCAAAATTAGCTAATCGAAAGAAGACCAAAAGTTTGGGGGTCAAAATATCCATTTTTTTTAAAGGGGGCCAAAATCGCAACTTTTTGAAACATAGGGGTGAAAAGTGCATTTCAGCCTATTTTGTATCATATGACCATGATGATATAAAGGTTAAGTGACTAAGTGTACGTTTGTTTTATTTTAGTAGTAAACGCAAATGCATATTCATCTTTAACTCTACCATATGCAACCTCTCCAAAACCACAACCAAATGACCTCGAAACGTGAGAATAACATAGTTAAATGTTGTGTAAGTTATACGATTGTATGAATGCCTATTATATACTTCTTTTTGAATTGTATGTTTGGTTTACGATTCTCATCGTACAATCAATTTTAGATAGTCTATTGTGAACGACGCTAGACTGATCAGATGATATATATTTGAAATATGTGAATATGTAACCTAAGTCAATCATAGTAAATGTGCGTATGGCCCACCGAAATCAAGATCACATACCTTTAGTTTGCCACTTAAATTAATAAACAGCAGATTGAGCAAGAACAGTACAAGTCCTTTAAAAGTATTGTTCAGTTGCAATGGGAAAGATGATTAATTAATTGAACTCCAAGACCCAGATTTTCTCTTATAGTCTTTTATTTAAAAAAAACTATTAAAAAACAAACAAGTACTAGTAGAATAGACAAGACATAAACCTTAGTTTCTTTTGCTCCTAAACTATTAAAATAAAAAGCAAAAAGATAAAAAAGAAGTAAATTTGAATCCAGTCTGTTTGACGTCTGTTTCTATATTTGAATCTGACATAAGGAAGGAAGTACAATTGTGAAAAAACCTTCATAGCTGAAACTGCAAAGATACCCAATCTATTAACAGGACTTTAACGGTTGTGATTAACCATTTACCTGTTTGTCTTCTTCTAGCTTTCTTCATACAACAGAATACCTTTCTGGGAACCAGGAGATGGTTGATTTAACGTTTAATAATTTACAAAAAATAATAATAATGAAGAGACCCTTTTACTTTGATATTATTACATGCAAAGTTTCTAACACAATTGTGGACAATGGACAGGTCTTGATTGTTACTTATTACCCGAAGGTAATAATCTTTTACATTAATTGAGTTATCATCCGGTAAACAATAAGCTTAAAAAAAATTATTTTGCCAGTAAAGTTTTAATTATCATACTGTCTCATTATATGCAATGTCTGGTTTAGTGCGACATTTTGAATTGCCGTTGCTATATCTTAATAGTCTTGTTATCCTTAATAATGTGGAGTTGTGTTGTAGTTTTAGTTTACACCAAAAACTAAACTAAATTGTTGGTCTAGTTTAGTATATCTCAAAAAAAAACAAAATTTGTACTAACCTACTTGAGGACAACGCTTAAGTGTCTGTTTGTAATTGCGTTTGTTAAATGTGAGTTTGATCAAATGTGCGGCAAAATACCACATTAATGTAAAAGTTACTCCCTCTGTTTCACAACGAGTGTCGTTTAAGGTTTTAGTACATAAATTAAGAAATGGAATGAAATAATCATTAAACATAACACTTTTACTAAATTTCTCTTACTTTGTAAGAAAAAAACAAACTTAAAGTTGCATTGAAAATTGTGTGAGAGAAAAGTTTGAGTATTTATGGAGGGTAAAGTTGGAAGAAAAAAAATTAAAGTTGTATTGGAAATGTAAAGTGACATTCATTTTGAAACAATTTTTTTTAGTTAAAGTGACACTCATTTTAAAACGGAGAGAGTGGTATTTAGAGCTTCTGGAAATTACGATAAGAACCTATGAAAAATTGCACAACATATGTTTGTGTGTTGTAAACTAAAAACCAAACACACACTTAATCATTTTTAAGAAATGAGAATCATTAACAGTTGATGTGTACTAGCGGAATCTTCATTTAATTTTCAAGTTCAACAACGATTATATTTAAGGGTGGGAATATGCACCGATATGGGTTAACAATCTAGCATACGTTTAAGTTCAAATCAGATTTTTTTAATACAAAATGTTGTATATTTTTAGAAGTCTATTTAGTCAAAAACTTCATATAGCGGTGAAAAAAAAACATTCAAGCCTATCAGGCCGACGAATTTAAATAAATATGATTTATATCTTTTATATTATTCCTATTATTATATTATATCCAATTTGTATTTGTTTTGAATGATACATTTGTTAGCATTTTGAATGGTTTAAATATATTATCTTACATTAACCATTGACATATTTAAATAAATTATTATTAAATATAATTGAATTTTTTTAGTAAGAAATAAAATTGAAATACGATGTCATATAAAATCTGATCGTATAAAATTTCCTGTTAAATCTCATAATGGAAATTAATATCATTGGTTTATTAGATCATCCGCTATGGTGGGTGTTTCACCTATTTAACATTATGATAAATAGGCATCCCCGTTGTGGAGCAAAAAATATGGTGCTTGCAGAGAAGAGTGACTATAGAAGCACCTCTCTCTCTCTCTCTCTACTTTTTTGAGGTCTCCCTAAATCAATTGTATTAAAATAAATGATTTTTGTTGAAATTTAATGATTTAAATTTATTGGTGGGATCGATTTAGTAATTTTTTGTGAGGTGCTGAGAGATTCAATGTTTTATTTCTTTGAATGGCAAGATTAGATGCTTAATCAATATTAATATTAAAAAATTGTAAAATTGACAATTTGTACATATATGGCACACATGAGCACATAAAATGGATGCTTGATTGTGGACAATGTTAATTAGTACGTTAGTCTATTTAAAAGTATTCCTAAAAAAAAAGTCTATTTAAAAATATGTTTGATTGCTTATTTAAAGGATTAATACGACACTAGTCTCTACGTAGACTAACATGTAACCTCTATTATCCTTAAAAAAATGTAACCTCTATTATATTGCACGAAAAAAAAAGAAGACAAAAACTAAGAAAAAAGTGTATATTGACATTTTTTTTGTTGAGAGAAAGTGTATATTGACATGAAAATTAGTGATAAAACATTATTATTTTTTTTTACATAAAAACATTATTACTTTTTCTACTTTTCGTTAATATATTTTTTGTTGCATTGATATTCACGTGTCTCAATTTCAGTTACATGTCACCACAGACAAAATGGTTGAGGACTATTTTTAAAATCCGATCTTGATGAATATTGACATATTACATATAGTACGAGTTAGCAAATATATATATTACAAACAAAAATAGAGTCGTGTAATTCTTTTGATATTGTAACCATTATTAAGAGTGTAACAGCTAGGTAGGCAGCCCTAGGAGGCAAGTTAGCTAGAGATGGAACCACCGACTAAATTAAGCTTGTACTGTTGTATGGTTGAGAAGAAACGTGCTATAGTGTTGTTCTCTTCTAAGAGAGAGATAGAAGACCAAACATGTGAGTCAGTGAGTGAGAGGGGTGGCTGGATTCCCGTGAGACTAAACCAAAAACCATACACATAACATTATAACTTAACAACATTACGTTACATATATATGAACAAGGTTTCCTCTCACGAGCTACATACTCTATTCTCTCTGGCTGTAACTACTTCTACCCCATCTACTACTCCAGCATTCATAATTTTCAGCTTGTTGAATAAGTAGGTGTTTATGGTGATTTTTTATTAACTATGAAAGGTGTCAAATCTGGCCATAATTGCAAGTTTAATGAGTGTGATGGAACGAGTTAACTGGTAATTTAGGTACGTGGGAAATATGGGTTTTGAAAGATATAAAGACATCGTAGGAAATGAAGTGAAAACAATACTTGACGGAGGGAGATGGGTGAAAGTAAATACTTGTAAACAAATTGTAAAATAAATTGCATTGAAAGAAGAGGGCATTTGTTTAATATGGATCATTTTCATAATTGGTCCATCATGGTGGACTAATACTTAAAAATTGACATAGTTGTTTATTAGTGATAGATGTTAATGACCCTCCTCATTTTTACGATTGAAAAACAGTTTAATTTAATTGAAATCACTTTGATTAAAACAACGAACAATATATATGTATCTCATATTAAACCGACATCAATGCAATTATGTGTTAGTTGTAAATATGAGAATGGTCATTTATTTCTAAATAATTGCGTTGACGAAATTTCTAATAGTTTTAAGTATTGGTCCATAGTGGACCGCTTATGAAGATGGTCCACCACCCTATATAAATTGATAAAGACAGGGCCGTTCCTATAAAATAGGAGACTCGGTTCTATTTTTAAAATAGGTCCCAGTAAAATAAAAATGCAATTTTTTTTGTGTAGCTAAGCTTTATTAAAAAATCAGAATCAGAAGAACTTTTAAACATGAAACAAAACAAAATTAAGTGAAAGAGAGGTGAAATTTACCTATCAATGTTGTTTGAAATGTCACTCCTACGTCGTAGGAAAGGGGAAAACGAATGGTTTATGCGAAAAAGAAATAATTGTTGTGATTCTTTCAAAGAAATAACTTTTCAAATTGACTGATTAAGTGACTATACAAATTGATGGTGGTTTGATAGCATCAAATTTATGTCCAGAAAGTAGAACTAGAGTCTAGAAAAAACTCATACGTGTACTGAAGAAAAAAAAGTAACATGTAATTTTTTAATTTAAGTGGGGCTGTGTATTATAATTTTTTTTTGAGACCCATAGTTTTTAGAGGCCCAGTTTGGTAGAGCTTCTTGCACTCCCCAGGGTCCCGCCCTGGATAGAGAAGTAAGTTGACTCAAATTTAAAATTGACTTTAAAAGTAAAAAGACAATAAAACATAAATTTGTTGGAAATTAAAGACTCTTGAAAATAAATGCTCGGTAAAGTAAATGACACAAGGGGTAAATTGATAGAAAGGAAAATAATACTAATTCCGTTTTAGAATGAACGTCGTTTAAAGTTTTTACACATATTAAGAAATGCATTGATTAAAAGAAAGAGAAATGTTATTTTACCAAATTATCCTAATCAACTATTGGTTTGTTTTTCCTTAAAGAAAAAATAATATTTTGGAAGTAGTGTATATAATATTAATTAAAGGGTACAATTGAAAAAAAAATTAGTATTGCATTGAAAACTAAGATTCATTTTAAATAATTTTTTTAGTTAAAACGATACTCATTTTAAAATAGAGGGAGTAGAAAAAAAAGGTTTTAACTCAAAACGTATCTGCTGAATTTTAACAGAAATGAAAAACATACTTATACTTTCAGAGATTTAATGTGATTTCTGTTTAGGTATAGAGTTTAAAACATACATCCTCAACTTGGTTTACATCGTATGAACTGCTATATATAGAGGAAACTAAGTGAAGTAGCTGTCTACTAAGTGACAGGGCGCATTTGTGCCACTTACTTTGCTAAAGTTATGAATTTCAATATCAAAGCACTAATGAACAACATGTATATTGCATATGCTATTTCCATCGACATGTCAACTCGTTTATTATTCTTTTTACTTGTCGAATTTAAGGCTTCACTTGTTTAAAGTTGATTGATTTTCCTTAACTTGCATGAGTATTGGCTTTTTTTAAGCAGCAACGTAAGGGTCGGTCCTAAGATTTTTAGTGTCTTGGACAAAACAATAAAATTGTGTCATTTTAATTATTTCAATAGTTTTCTTCTTACATTTTTTTGTTGGCAATAGATTCATTTATAATCTAAGTTTTCTAAAAATATACTCATATAATTAATCAAACAAAATTAAAAAGATATATATCTATATAGTACTAACTATTAAGTAAAAATAATAATTTTGGTGCTCTAAAATAATGGTGCCCTGGGTTGCCGCCCCTTCCGCCCACCCTCAGGGCCATCCCTGAGCAGCATGAGTATTGACTGAATGATGCATCGTCTTGCTCATTTCTTAATGATGCATGAGTATTGAATCTAGAGTATATATCCTCGCATAGCAGTGAGCATGTCAAATTTTAACAAAAAATAGATCTCAAATTCACAGGGACTGCGTTATAGGTTTTATCGTTCAAGTTTGCCCTATTTTAAATCAAGGTTTAAAGAGTTTGTTGTAAGAAACGATTTGTAAAATAAGTTGCAAATAAGAATAGAAAGATAGTGCTGAGATTAGACGTCGGCTATTTATTCAACGCATCCTCTTAGTTTCGGCTATTTAAGAATAGAAACGATTTTAGTTTCGGATTGAACGTCGGAAAAAACATTAAGAATATAATTAAATAAAAGAACGTAATGAATAATAGATTATATATAATCGCAAGACCAAGAGTATTACATTGAAATCCTAACTAACTAAACCTAATCCGAGCACAAAGAGAGAATTAGTTACCTCTTCGTAACTAACAAAGATATAAAGATTGATGATGGAAGACTATTCAAAAGCTTGAATCCAAGCTTCCAATGGCTCTCAATGAGTATTGACAGAAAGGACGAGTTTGACAAGAGATAAACATAAGGGATCGAAAAGAACGTTTTAAATGTTATGAGACCAAAATGAAAACAAGAAATTAATTAGGGGACAAAATAATCAATTAAGCCTTAAATTTATCCCACTTGATTATCCAACTTTTTTTTTAAGAACTAACTAGATCGCAATATTTCTTTTTCTTTCAATGAAAATGTAGTTCCATTTTCTTTTAATTTAAATTTCATCATTCATAGTTCTAGTATTCAGTTGAAATAAATTTTGGTCACCATCTCTTTAGTGCTAAGGACCACGATCATCAATTTAATTCACTTTTACATAAATGTCTTTTAACATAAACAATTTCACATTCAACACAGAAAAATCTATGTTGTTGGAAGGGAATGGAATTTCACATAAATGTGTTTAAAAAAAATCAATTCATTCAAAATAAATTTTTGTCACCATTTTATCAAATACATGTTACATGTTTATTTATGTTGTTGGCAGGGAATGGAATTTTACATTCATTTTATTCAATGTTTTATCATAATAGTGATTGTCTCTTCTAGGTTCCTCCATTTTATTTATCATATATATTAACTTGTGTGAGGAATATGTATTAACTTGTCCTTTTTTTTTTTGAGAGAATGTATTAACTTGTCCTCTTCTGTTTTTCCTGTACATATGTACATATACAAAGCTAATTAAAATATGGATAAATGCAAAAAGTAAAATAGAAGCAAACAATAAAGTTTTACTATTGATGGATTCGTCCTTCATTTATTTGATCAATGTAAATAAATGTTAACGACAAATGCAGAAGCAAACTTTACTTATCCTACGTCAAGTATTAAGGTTCGTCAAATGAACAATCACTTTCACTTCTGATATGAAACATATGGTTGACTACTTGACTCAATCCAAATGTCATGAAAAAAAAAAAAATTATAAATAACTAAATTTTGTCCTTTCTATAGTTTCTCTCTTTGATGAATCATCTTTGTAGATAGCTACATACCATATGCCTGAATCAGAAATCTGTCATCTGATGATACTGGTGATGAAACCGTTTTTGATACATAATAATTTCATATAAATAATAATCTTCCAAGGATATGGTGAAAATCGATAAGCATGCATGCATGCTACCATCTCTGCTCTGTCTCTATTATGGAATAGTTCCTCCAATCCTAACTCTCTTATTTAACCTCTCTTAACTTGATGCTTTCTCTGCCCCATGCTCCTATGCTATACTCTATTCTACTGCTTACATTTGTCACACAAATTATATGGAGTAGTTATTTTCTTGGACGAAGAACGAGTACTTTGATAGATATGTACTTTTGGATTTTTGTTTTATGTGTGTGTTTATATATATATATATATATATGTCCTTCTCAACAAATTATATTATAACAAAGTTAATAATACATTTCCTAAAAAATTCAAACTCATCTAGTGCCCATAGAACATTTTCTTAACTAATGTCATTAGGACATTCGTTGGCAAGATCTTATCTTGTAGTTTATTTAAAAAAACGAAAATGATAGATCCAACGAAAAGCAACTTCGTGAACAGTTCCCGAATGTGCTGACAAATTAATGGCCATTAGATTCCATTTTTATTTGACTGCTTAATAACAAATAAAAAATTAAGAACATGACTCCCCATGTTTTTCGGCTAGCTAATACTTTAATTGGTTGGACTGCTATTCAGGACACTCTCGTTATAAAATCCTTCAAGATATATAGCAATGCTCTTAAAAAAATCATCTTACATAGTTGCTTATTAATGCATTGGTCACCATTCTCTAATTTCTTTTTATTGTGTTAATCCTTTGATTCCTAAAGAAATGAAAAAAATGATAATGAAGTTCGAAAGTAAGGTAAATATAATATGAAAATATATAATTTATTTGATCTGTCAAAAAATAAATTATTTGATAAATAGTAAGATATTTTGAAGGTTCTTTGGATGATTGATTTGAAGTATTGTTTAAAATGGAGATAGATTAAATTCTATTTGAGTTAAGGCTTTTTTTTTTTTAATCTTCTTGTGCAAGACAAAAAAATCATTAAATAATGATCTATATTAAGGTATTAATAATTTTTTTTTTTGAGGGATTAAGGTATTAATTAATACTTGTACTCATTGTTGCTTTGTCCTTTTCATTAAAAAATAATTCTTGAAAAATAATTATTTTAACAAAGAACTTTATGAGGAGTCAAGTATGTGCGAGTAAGCCGAACATTAAGGTATTATTTTAATGGAAAATGCTAACAAGCGTACTAAAGAAATTTGTTTAAAAATCCAAAGAGGAAGTTTTATCAGATATTTTTCATTTCAAAATCATTAACAAATGCTCCAAAGACACTTATTAATATGACCCATTTTTTATTTTTGAAAAATTTATACTAAAGTATTAATACATGTCCTCTATTAACAAATATTCTATGAACACTAGATGAATTTGGATCATCTCCTTTCATTCACTATCTTCTCCCTCATTCCCTAATTGTGTCCATCTCTAAATTTTAGATAGGAAATATAAGGAAATAAGATCAAGACGGAAAAGATCAAAAGAAAGATAGACACATATTTTGAAATGAGACAAAAGCAGAGGATCCAAAGTCGCACTGGATCTGTCAAAATGTGCTACATATTTCACATTCGTCTGACCCATTGTGGATTTCATTGGTTGAGCCAAAACAATTGTCATTAAATAAGGGCTCCAAAGTTGGATTTATATTTAATATTATTTTTATCAAAATAAAAAGTATTAAAAAATACATAATTTCATATCCTTTGAATTTTTCAAATAACTAAAATTACATAAAAGCAAAATTGAATTGAACCTAAACACGTGTTTTAGTTCATAGAATTAAGTTGAAAATTATGATACAAATAATTTATAATTAATATGTTGAATTGTACTTGACAAAAAATATATGTTGAATTGTAAATAAAAATAAAGCTCAATAAATAATAAATAACTATTTTCTTGTTAATTGAAAAGGTTTTTCAATTAATATTTTGTGTTTGCATGTTTATATAACTATATAAAAGGCAAAGCTTAATAAATATTAATCCACTTGAGTTGGTCTGGTGGTTTCGACTTTGAACTTGTATGCTCATCTTAAAGTCTCATGTTTGATTCTCTTTTGTGTCAATTTTGGTAGGTTAATTTATCTTTTTGAGAAGAAGCTCAACAACAGTGGGTTAATTTATCTTGAGAAAAAGCTCAACAAATTTTAGTTGTTAATAGAAAATAAAACCTAAAAAATAAAATTAATTTGTGCATATTTTAAGATTAATAGAAACAAATTACAAATACTAATATTTTTTTTGTTATTACCCTTCAAAAACATTATATATATTTTTTTGACAAAAACAAAACAATATTCATTTAATCAAATCGATAAAGTACATCATTCAACATCTATAAAAACGTAAAAGATGAATATGCAAACAAACTCACAAAATTCAAGTTAATAACATACAACGACAAAATGCCTACAAATAATATGATAAAACTAAAGTGATCAAAATACCCATGTCTTCGAATCACTATGTTCAAGCGAGCTAGCAATTGATTTTTGCTCTTCCCCCTGTACAAAACACTCGCGCCCTGCAGCCTTTTCAAATATACCCCGACGTGAGTTAAGTCACGCTGCGTGACTTAACTCACGCACCTTATAATCTCTGCATGACTTAAGTCACGCACCACTGAGCCTTTGCGCGAGTTAACTCACGCAATTTGGCCGGTGGTCAGAACTGAAGAACAAACATTTTTTTCACTTTGGTCAGGTTTTCAACATTCAATTTACACATTTTTACACCTGTTTTTTGACCACATTTATGGTAGATACAAACTAGGTTATCATTCCTACCTATAAATACCCTCACAAACTTCCTCATTTCCCCACACCATCTCACATTATCTCCTCCCACTCTCTCCCCCTCTTTCTCTTTTTTTTTTCTTCTATAGTCTCTAGGCTCTTTTTACCCCTTTAGGTATATAGTGGTCGATTCTTGGGGGAAATAGTTGTCAGTCGGGTTGGGGAAAAAGACATCATCCCTTGATGTAAAATTAGGTTTGCTTCCTTTTACTCCCAAAATCTTTTTACCATGGGTAAAAGGAATCATCCTGGGGGTATAAAAGGAACCAAATTTAAATTTACCTCAAGGGATCTTGATGTCTTTTT
>Ga0315914_1008774_pt1 | contig 13308 bp, 6 predicted proteins | sample MpolenodulesMG_FD_203920 | JGI IMG/M metagenome (GOLD analysis project Ga0315914, IMG submission 203920) | Medicago polymorpha root nodule microbial communities from Los Angeles, California, United States - elongated nodules | ecosystem: Host-associated > Plants > Roots > Nodule | place: USA...
TATGGGTAGAAGTAGAAAAGAAATTATACAAAAGATTATGAATGAAAACTAGCCCCCTTACCTCAAATCTTCACAATTCTAAGCTAAGGCTTCACTTTAACTCCAATCTCTTGATTCTCTACCCTCTTCTTGCACTCCTTGTTCTTCTCTCTTCAAAACCCTTTTCTTCTCTTCTAGCACCTTCTCTCTCTACCTCTCTCAAAAACTTATGAACTGATTGTGTAATCCTATTTTCTTTAATGACTAATGCTTATATAATCTCTACACAATTGGGTTTAACCCTCTTAATGTCTTAATGGGCTCACAACACTTATAAACTAACTCACAAAGTTTCTATCCACTAACGGTTAAAAGTTATCGAATAATTACTGGTTCAAAACTAATTATCACTACCGAATAGTAACTTAGTAAAAATAATGGTTCTCACTTGAAACACTAAAAATAACCCTCGCCATGAAATTACTAATTTACCCTTGCTCATAAAATGACCAGAATACCCCCGAGTCTAAAATGACTATAATACCCATCTAATACCGAAATCCACTAATCCTAACCTAAAATACACACAGAGGCAATTAATCACATATAAGCACATATAAACACACGTAATTAAATGATAAATAAATCTAGCGAAAAACGGGCTGTTACATTATCTACTAATGAATTTTGTGAGAAATGTTTCATGAGAATGTTCTTAACATAAGAAGAAGGTTCTTTGCTCACAAGACAAGTTAAAAACGTCATTATCAAAGCAAATAAGCAAAAGGACATAAATGGACTTTTAGGTACAAATTCAAGAAGCAAAATATTCTCCATGTCTCACCAAAAGAAGATACTTTTGGATATATGACATAAATGGAAAGAATATCATATGATTACAAAAAGGCTTTTGCATTTAAAAAGGAATTTGAAAAGCACGTGCCTTAAAGAAAGAAGAAAAAATTGTTTTGCAAAGAAAGAATGTTCTTGAGAACATTCTGGTGAAACTACAAATGGATAAGGATGATGTCATTCTATCACATCCATTTACAACTAATACACAGCTGTATTACAACCTCACGTGGGTTATCTCAAAAAGGCTTGGAAAGAAAAGAATGTTCTTCAGAACATTCTTCACTTAGAATAACTAATTTTTTGCAACCTTGCGCATCAAGCAACAAAACAAATGCACATGGGTTGTTTTGGAAAGTACAACACAATTGCATGCTTATGTATTAATGAAGTGAGCTTCAAGATATCAGCCATCTATAAATAGAGGAACATCTCTATGTTATTAGTAAGAGTTTTTACAAAAGAAATCATCTCTCCAAGTGAAAATTGTCACTACACTTAAAAACTTTTCAACAACAAACAAACTCCAAGCTCTCTCTCACTATATCATTGGATCATAATCTTTTGAGTTTGTTTATTTAAATCTCAAAGATGTGTTGAGAAATTTTGATCCAACAAAAAGAGCTTACAACACAAAGAAACCAAGCTTTCTCTCACGTGAATATTCAAAGAAGTATTCATAAAGCTCTTCATCAATCACAACAAAACAAACTTCAATATCTTTAATCTCTTGTATTTAAGATATCTCTATAAGTTTGTATTTATAATATCTCTAAGTTGGGATATTATTTAAAATATCTCTTTGAGATATTATTTTGAAATCTCCAAGTTGAGATACCATTTAAAATCTCTTTTGAGATTCCATATTCTACCAACACCCACTACCATACAAAAGTGTAACTAGGTCTCAAATCTATTGGGCTTAATAGTTTGAGATAGGGTTGTGTTCAACCTTTCTTGAGTGATCAAGAAGCCTGCTGAGGATAATAATAATACAGACTGTAACGGACTGATCTGGTGTGATCAACAAATTATAGTGCTATTCAGAAGTTTCTGATAGCAGGATACTATAGTGGATAATCTCACACGTAGTGTGGGGACTGGAAGTAGCCGGTTAGGCGAACCAGGATAAATCTCTTGTGTTCTCTTTCTTCTCTCATCTCTTAATTTTTGTTTAACAATATCACTAATAACTAATTATAATAATTATCCAGAGTGTTCTGGTCCCTTAACTAAAAATTAACAAATAACCTACTAACTAATATTTATTCAGAACTTTCTGGTCCCATTTATTTTATTCTTAATATCTCCAGAGTTCTCTAGTCCCTTTATCGCTTTATTTATTTCAGCAATATATCCAGAGTATTCTGGTCCTTTTAATACTTTATTTATTTCAGTTATATCTAGAACATTCTGGTCCCTTTATCGCTTTATATATTTCAGCAATATATTCCATAATTCTCTGGTCCTTTTATTTACTTTATTTTAAATATACAATCCAGAGTTCTCTGGTCCTTTTATTTATTAACTAACAAATATTTTATTTTGATTAACACTAACCAAGAATTCTCTTGAGCATATATACTTATTTAAGTTTCAGGAATAATTTTTAAAGGGTCACAATTCAAACCCCCTTTTCTTGCGACGTTTATTGCTACTTCAGGCACAAATAAAGAAACATAGAGGCAAAAGCCCCTGCTTCGTGAAAGAAAAACATAAACAAAGGTGAAAGAGAGACCTAGACATGGTGGAGGTTATTTGAGTTTCTTAAGGATGCATTTGAAGTAACAGAAGCTGGTTGGAGAGATGAAATAAACTACAATATGGATTTCAATTTTTTAGATCTGGATTTTATTTTTTTTAGCAGAATTGGGACAGTTGAATTTTGTTAAATTTGGGAATCCCTGCCGAATTTTGGGGTGTAATGATTTCGGATTTTGTTTTGATTGGGAACATGGGTTATGTTGAAAAGATTTTATAAATTGATGATTTAGGGTTTTATTTTTTATACCTTTATCTTCTTCGGGTCACACCATCACCCTCATCTTCTCTATAATCCATGGCTTCTGAAGCTTTTTCAGTCACAAGCTTCTGGAACAAGATTCACGATTAAGGGGTTTCAGTACACAAATTGAACAAGATATGAAGGAAACAAAGGAGAAAAACGAAAGAGGAAATCAATTTTGTAGTTTCAGTACATGAATCAAGCAGAACTAGAACATGATTCGCGATTTACGGTGTCAACAACAGAGGAAAACGATTTTGCAGTTTCAACAACAATTGGGATACGATTTTGTGATTTTGAGGTTGAAGAAGAACTGGAAAAGGATAATAACTAATGTTATGGTGCTATGAGAAGAGCTATGGAGGAAGAAGAAGAAGAAGAACTAGAACAAATATGATGCTGTAAAACTAGGTTTTGAAGAAAAATTGATATGGGTTTCAAAGCTTTCTCTTCCCCTTTTTATTTTAATGATTTTAAAGCAAACAAAAACTAAATAAAACCTTTATTGATTTATTAGTTTATTTTTTATTTATTTAAATCAGATTAAATGCCACATGGAAATGCCACCTAAGCGCTTTTTTGGACACCTCATCAAAAAATGCGACACATCAGCGTTTTTAGAGGATAAAATGGGGGGTAGGATGAAAAATGCAACAGAATTGATAATTGAAGGACAATTTTGTTCTGTTTTAAAGAGGCAGGACCAATTTCGTGAGTAGGTCAAAACACGAGGACTAAAAGTGTAATTAAGCCATAAAAAAAAAGGAAGAACTGAAGTTTTATTATTTAAGGATTTAATTAATAGAGACCAAATTGTCACAGATTTTTTTTGTTTCAAGGATCTAACGTTAGTTTTAAATACACATTGTCAACCACACGACAAATGGAGTGTCACGCCATCCTTGTCATTGTTTTTTTTTTTTTGGGTAACAAGAGGAAACATAGAAAAAAGAAACAAGGGACTATCTCTAAGGAAAGCAGTCATAATCCTGCTGACGAGTGACGTAGGTTTCAGCTCTACGAAACACAAAGTAACAATCTTGAGGAGGTCATGATGCGAAGATCCAATCTTGGCGAAGAAGTCCGCACAATGGTTACCTTCTCAAAGCGTGTGACGTAATTGAACATTTCAATCCCCATTTGACATGAGACTGACTTCACGCAAGACACCAACAAATGCATGATAAGGTTGAAATCTATCACTAATTAGGTTCACTGCATTTTAAGAAAATGAGTAAACAAATGATGTGTCTGAATCCCAAACACCAACTAATTTGGAGGCCTCGAAGGATGGAAACCAACTCAGCTTGAAGAATATTTCCATGACCAATGTGATCTCGAAACTCACTTATCTGGTCTCCATTACTAAATCGAAGAAGTCCACCAAATTAATTCATGGGTTTTCAATAGCACTACCATCCACGTTGAAAGTTAAAAATTCACTCATTAAAATGAATAAGTGAAAAATCTTAAGTTTGGACATCGACTCGTATATATTGTAATGTCTCTATCTATGTTCATAGATACAGTCTTGTCATTGTTTAACAACTTTTAAAGAAATCAATTCTGTTAAAATATTGACCTAAAGACTAATATTGCTCAGTTTATTTTTTTACAAATGATTAGCAGTTTTTTTTTCCTTCCTTTCTTTCTTTTAGACTAAACTGAATTTCATGTTTTTTGTTAGGGAACAAAAACAACTTTACTCGCTAAAAGAAAAGGAAAGAAAGAAACTTAATAATAGTATACTTGTACATTTTGGCCCCCCATATACGACCTTTGGCATATGGTGTGCCTCCATTTTTTAGGCCTAGCACCATTAAGTATCAATAGTGCATGTGTACTGTTGGTGCATCTCGATTCACGGTCATTGATTGGTGATTATAAGCTCAACTAGAGTACTCATATATATAATATAAATGGATTAGATATATATTTTTCATTCATTTCTTATATGATCCACTGTCTGATATAATAAGTGAGTGGGGTGACTAGGATGTTTGATCAGCAAGGTTAGAACTTAGAAGAAAGAGGATCTTATAATTGTATTGCTTATTTTACTCTTTTTTTTTTGTCGGGGTTTAAACTCGGACCTTACATATATTATGTATTGTCTATATCAACTGAGTTAAACTCACGAGTACTGTTTATTTTACCTCTATCTAAATGTTGAACATATTTAATTGATATCCAGATGCTATATTCATTTGCTTTTCATTACGTGTGTTTTTTTTTTAATTTCTAGAAGTCTCATATTAGATAGTTTACACACAACATTAGTGATTACAAATTGGAGGTAGGAATCCCGATGGTCTACCCTTGGGAGCACACAGTTTTGTAAATGGATGATGTCACACTTAATATGATCAACACACGTTCGACGTCGTCGTCCGACCATGCTTGGTTGTGTGGTTTATTATTTTTTAGTGGTGTCGAGCCGTAAATTAATTAATTGTTTGGAATTTTTTGTTCTAGTAACGTCACGTTAAGTGTTTTGCATGCGCCAACATGTGTTTGGCACACGACAATGCGTGTAGAACACACGTTTGTGTGCACCCTCCTCTAGTCAACTCTTGTTCGCGTTGATCTTTTATGATGCAATGTAATGGTCAAATGATCTTAATTATTGGTTTTGTAATCAATCTTAGTTCCTCACCTATAAATAGCGCATCTTAACAACTAGCAACTAGCAAATTTTTGCTGTAATTTTAGAGTTTTATTTTATCTAATTACAAATAAGCCTGTTTTACTCCACTATTGTTTTGACCACATGTTGTATACTTAGTCAAAACCTTAACCGTTATAGTTTTTCAAAGCATGTTAATGTGCCTATTTTTATGGAATGTGTGGCAGTCTATATTGATAACGCCTTCGACTCAGCCACTGATCTGTTTTGTTCACGCACAATATATATAGGCAGGTCCTTTATTTTGTAAAACAAGAAGCATCTAAATAATAATCTCTAAATATACATACAAACATCAATCAAAAATAAGCAAAAGAAAGAGAGCAATAAACTTATTGGTCTCTAGTATTGTATAACTATACGGTGATACAACTCTGCAAAGATCATCCACTAATAACTCATATATAACGTAATAGAGAAGTCAAGAAGAAGAAGAGAAGCAACCTTAAGAGATTTATCATCACACTAACGGTTACATATGAGTTGTTTGGTGGAGAATGTTGATAGAGTTGTATCAGTGTCTAGTTATATAAATTAGTCATAAGAATTATCCTAATATCATATACATATAAGCATCAATCAAACATAAGCAAAATAGATTAAATTGAACATATGAGATTAAAGCAAAATAGCTTGATAATTTATATTATAGTTTTCACTCTTCTCCGACGTACTTTCTCCCTTTTTTTCTTTGTCCCTTCAGAAAAGTTCGTACGAAAGTTAAAGTGGTATTATATCATATTGAGTATTTTTTTTAATGATAAATATTAGTAATTTATTTTTTATTTATTTTACCTCCGAGAAAGAGAAGAAGGAGATGCCCTTAATACACCGCAAATTTTACCATAATCCACTCTAGATTTGTTTTTAAAATAGATAGTTAAGAATTAGTGATTCAATTATATCATTAAGAAGTAAGTGACAAATGGAAGTAGGTAAATTAGAAGGTATGGTGACATATAGAATAGTATTAAATCAATCTATGTAAAACATAAAAGGATAAAAGATGAGAGATTAATTAGAAGGTGGTGACAATAGCATCACATCCAGTCTAGAACAAAGTGTTAAAATTTGACACATAGCTAATTGTCATCAGTTACTATTTGCGTCAGAATATTTGGTGAAATTTAGAAAATTTGTTTTGATAGGTAGATGCATTGTATTTTGATGATTGAGGAAAGCTACTTGAGAGATGAGAATTAATTTGCACTAAATTATATCTATGGATGAAAATTATTTTGCTCTCTTATAGTAGTACTAAATAAGAGGACATGTGAGGTTAACTTAATTGATATAGACATTATATCATTTATATAAGATTGGAGTTCGAACCTCAAACACTTTGTCTATTCACCTTAAATGTAAATTTATAATCACTATATTACTTGATAAAAAAAACGACATGTGAAAAGTTGAAATAATTTCAAATGTTTTCTAGACATGGGATTACGCAGTTGATTATTTATAATAAAGGATGCTTGAAGAGCCGATGTAAAGGTAAGGTCATTAAGGTAAAAGACAAATAGTCTTAAGACATTTAATAAAAAGTCTCATATTTTTCCCTAAAAAAAAATTCTCATATTTTACTATTTTAAAATTAAGTTAATTACTTTTTTATCCAAAGTGAATATAGTTTCCGTAAGTATGAAATCAATTGACTTTATTATCAATTGAAAAATATAATTGGCAATTATATAGATGATTTTGTAGTTATCTATGTTCCGTCAATTTGTATTTCTTTGTGTGTAGAAAAATGTATCATAAATGAAACATCTAATTGTTTGTGATTTGATTGTCATGTATCTTATCACTTATGGTCGAATGTTTTGTTTTGACTATTTTTAGTCAAGCTAAATCACCTTCGAGTTTACCAGACTACAAATAATCAATCACATAATTATTTTTGGTTACAATCAATCACATAATTAATCCACCCTGTCTATAAAAAGTTTAAGAATATTTCAACTTTTCAAAGGTCCTCTTATAAATGAGAGCAAAATAATCTTCATCCATAAACAATGATTTTTTTTGGTTACTCCATAAATAATGATTTAGTGCAAATTAAGTTCCCATCTTTCAAGTAGTTTTTCTCAGTCATCGAAATACAATACATCTACCTACTAAAATAAACTTTCTAAAATACTCTTGTGTATATCAACACATTTTAGTGTTGTTTGTTTTTTGCTTTTACTTGATCGGGTTTATATCTCCATAATCTTTTGTAAACTTTTTTATTTTAATTTATTAAGGATGTGTAGACATAAATCATTTGCTCTCCATTAGTTATTTATGCTCCATGAATCTGTGTTCTATAATTATTTCAATACGATCTCATTTGATGTAGTTATTTACGTTCCATCAAGTTGTGTTCCATCGAATATCCAATGTGATAGGAAAAAATTGTACTCTATCAAATTTGAGGCAATTATCACTTTAGTCCCTGAATGTGTAATGATTAATCATAATAGTCTCACTGTATCAAAATTTTAAAATAGTCTTTGATTGTATACTTTGTTAGTCAAAATAGTCTCTGACGCTAAAATAATATCTCAATACTTACAATAACTATTTTCATATAGAGACTGAAATGACAATAAGTAAGTACTTATAAGAACGGATATGACAACAAGTAAATATATTGAAGGACTAATATGACAATATTGATAAAACATTTTAACATCAGAGACTATTTTGATTAACAAAGTCTACAATCAGAGATTATTTTAAAATTTTGATATATTAAATGATTATTATGACTAATCATTACACATTCAAAAATCAACTTGACTATTATCCAATCAAATTTTATTACATTCCCCTAGATTCCTCTTTATGGTTGTTAAAATTGTACAACTTATATCGAATTATTCATCAACATGTCAACATGTTTCCCATGTTAAATTAATATTGGGACAAGTTAGGTAGGGCATATTCATGAAGATTTGTCTATAAAGAAAGGTGGGGCCTAAAAGCGAGATGGAGACATGTAGTTCACAGAACAGTGTTATTTATTTTCTTGTAGAGCATCTTAAAAGAAAATGATTTCAAAGGATCACTTTCATAATTATTAATTCGTATAACACTATTTACCTCAACCTTATTTTTGCTCAAAAAGAAATTATCTCAACCTTATTGAAACAAACACTAGTCAATGAACAATGCATATATACCTTTTCAATATTTTTATAACTATTCAAATATAAATCGTTAGAAGTCTCGTATTGAATATATAAAAGTGTTTAATGTGATACTTAAGCAATAAAGCTCTTTCACCTAATTGACTAATACTTTGGTTGGTTTTTCCTCATGTGTTTAAGTCATAACAATTAGTGTTTTCATGGTAAGTTGAGCCACGTAAAAGCTTCCTATATGTTGGATTAAAGTGATCTACCGAATACTTATAGGTGGATGAAGTTGCCGCAAAGGAAGAGACTACCATCAGTTCACTGTCATAGAGTGAAAGTCGATGTGGACGTGGACTATACGAAAGTGTGACATTGTTAGAAGTCTCACATTGAGTATATAAAGTGTTCAATGTGGTACATAAGCCATAAGGCTCTTCCGTTCATGAGAACCCACACTCATGCCACCTATTCGAGTTGGACAAATAAATAAGGCTCATACGAAACTGGTGTAACCGTTCACTCAGAAATCGAATCGGGCAGATAAGTTTCGGTTGGGCGGGTGAATTGGGGACATTAAACGGTTTGTTGTGGACAAGTACGGTTCAATTCGATATAGAATTATTGAACCATTTATATTAAAGATTTGATCTTTTATGTTTTTGGGTCTTTTGCGCTTTCTTTTTTTGTCTTCCTTTTCTTATGATAGTTTTTATTTTTTTAATAATCCTCAACAGTTGAAATCCGTCCATAAAACACAATTATATCAATATTTTTATGACCCAACCAAGACTTTTTAAGATGGTATCATAGCATTACGATCGGGGCACCCACCATTTATTTACACACACTAAGTCCAATAGTGTTGAGTGTGAGGGAGTGTATTGGAAAATGCGAAGAGATCACCACAAGCAGCTAGACCAGGACAACCTCTAGTATCCCCTTCAATAATACAATTCATCCAACAAGCAATAGGAGGATGTCAAATGATTTTTTAATGGAAGTACTACTCCAGACTCGAAATATAAGCAACAAAAAAAAATCAAACAAAGTTAATGTATTTAGTTGAAAAATTTAAACAATATATACATCTGCTTTGTTTCACTTTTTTTTGGTTACATTCAAGATCTGGTGGAGTATATCGGAGGATATATATCGACCATATAGAGCTCTTTGAAAAATTTAATCCTATGATGGAATGAGAGAGGAAGTAGCATGAGAATGATTTTCAATCAAGAAAACACTAGAATAACAATACTCAAATCAGAATGGCAACTAGTGTAACAATCACTAAACCTAGACTTATCTCTACAATGTCAATGTCAAATAACATTAACCATGTTAACGATAGTGCAGCAACAACAACTTTACATTGCTTAGACCGCATCTATTGGTAGTATCCAAAATAATTAAAATGTTACTTGTGACAATATTCATCTGAACAAATGTAACTGAGCCAATTCCAAAAATTGATAGCATAAGAACATTAAAAATAAATGAGACACACATGACTCAAAATAACGAGCTTATGTAAAAGAAGAAAATAAAAGAAGAAAAGAGTTAATTGTAGGAGTTTTAAAATATAATAAAAAATATTTAAACCACACAAGACTAAAAATCACAAATGGAAATGAAAGTTCACATTTGACATGCTAAAAATCAATGCATTGAAGAGAAAGAACTCATAAATGGAAACTGATGGTGGCCTTACCTGTGCTGGCCATAAAAAGGAGAGTGTGACCAAATGATGGATGGGTTAAATGAGGAAAAAAATAGAACTGATGTGACTTTCTTCATGCTACTCCTACTGCTAATTTGGTGATTTTTCTTGTTGCTGGTGATCTTAAATATACATAAATTTAACTAATTTTACCTCTTAAATTAAAATTTTGACGGTAAACTAATAAGGGAAATGATAACATTTTTCCTAAAGACACGTGTTAGTATACCTAAGATATAAATTATGTACTGAAAATTGTGTAGATCTATTTTTTAAAATTTTAATTTTTTTATTAATATTTATTGTTTCTGAAATCTTTAACATGTGTTTTTAGGGTGGTGCAGATGTTAGCATGACTGAACTAATAACTTTTTTTTTATTGTGTTAACCCTCTAATTCTTAGGGAAAATGAGTCTTAGTAACCAGGAGCTCGATTTGAAGATAAGTAAATTTTTTTTTTTAGAGACCGGAGATGAGGTTCTCATAAACAATTTGTTCTTTGGTGGAGTTCGTTAACCACTTGAACTCAATTACTTGATTGCTAATAACTCTTTTATTTACATGGAACAAATTTTCATGAAAGATACTTTTTAGAATAAAGTTTTGTATGAGATCAAAATTCTTAATTGCATTTTTTTATCAAGTAACTTAGTGGTTAAAAAATTACTTCTTAAGTGAGAAATCTCGAGTTCAATCTCTGATCCTTGAATATATAATACAATGTCTCTATATCAACTCATCTATAGTATACTTAACTACTACTTTTAAATCAAAATCGGGATAGTATATTGGCAGAAAAGTGAGTTTCTCGAAGAGACGGATTTTCTAACATTCTTTATTAAATCTCAAACTCAATTTAAAAAACAATTAATGTCCTAAGACTTTTTATATTTTATAAGTTATATAAAAGATTTGATTGAAAAAAAATCTTTTTATCAAAATCTTTTTTTCATAAATAAAAAAAAAATTAATCTAATTATACGTTGAAACATAGTACGCCATTGAATTCACCCAATAAAAATAGTACTACACCATTAAACATTGAATAGCACTAATAAGTAGTATTTAAATGAGCATTAATATGACAATCATGGATTGTAAATCTATGGTTGGAGCATAAAAAGCAAATGACATAAGGGAAGGTGAATGAATGAATTTAAATGAATATGAATACGTATGTATTGTTACTATTGTTAAGGTGGTGGGTGTGTGTGACTTTTGATGAATCAACGTTGGTATGATATGATTATAAAAAGGACTAAATGAAAGGCTGGCAAAGATAAAAGCCAAACATGAATATACGTTCATCTAATCCAATGACTTGTACCTTCTGAATAGGACCTACCACTTTGTCCTTTTCCTTTCTCTCTCAATCCTCAACTCAACCATTTCTTTTCTTCCTTTAACGGTACCCTAACCTATAATAGGAGTACTAACTTAATTTTTGCATTTTTTTTATACCAATGTATATTTACGACTAAGCAATAATCTTTAGGGTTTAATTAGTTATTTAATGGTAATTTTAGAGTTAGCTGGCTTGATTATTGGCTGTAAAGTTTTTCATGAAAGGTTATCACTAGGATTAATATTAAAGGTTATATATGGATTAAGATTAATGGTCTCGATTATGTGGTTTGGGATGAATTGATTCGGATAGAGACTATGCGATGAGATAGAAACCAAGGTTATCATTGTTTGAGAGACTACGTTTTTTTTGTTTGTTATCTCAGTAGAGATATGAAGTTTCTATCATCGTTTGAAAACTTGTACTTAGTTACACAATGTATATTCTTCTTTCGCAGTTGATTTTTTTTATACGAAATAATTATTTATTTAAAGAGTTCAAATATCTCTTATAAGTTATCATTTAAATTAACGCATAATTAACATGCCATGCGAGAGACTATTTTAATGATATTAACTTGAATGGACAATTACTTTAAAATTCCTCTTCGTGTTTTTTCTTCTCGAGTCATTTTTCTAGTAATTATGAAACTTTTGATGTAATTTTACCTTAAAAATGTAATTAACTTGTCTACTTAAAAACATATAAAATTTTGTATAAAAAAAACATATAAAATAGTTCATTAAAACATATATTAAGCAATATTTTAAATAACTTTTAGATATTGTTTCCTCCCAAACAAAACATTTGGTTAATTAGTCTCTTCTTTTCTTTTCTTTTCTTTGGACAGGAAGGCTAATTGGTCTCTTCTAACCAAATATTTTAAATAGCTTTTTGATAATGTTTCCTCCCAAAAAGAACATTTTGGTGTAATAAACACTCAAGGTATGAGATCCCAAAAGCCTCTTCTAACTAAGTTCTAGCCTAATTAGTCTTCAAGTTTGAATCATAGTAATATATAGCATTAAAATTAAAATTTATTGATGAGAAATTTTATCTACATGATCCTTTATAAAGTTTGATGAATCAACCTCCCTAATTGAGAGATACCTGTTTTATACTACATAAAAAACACAAACAGTTTGGTCAATGTGGTCAAAGACACACACAATTACACACGCACCACGACACACACAATTACACACGACACGCACCATTCAGATTTTGTAACCGTTAATTGTCAGCATCACTCTGATCCTTTCTTCACCACACCACCACACACACACACCTCCCCTCGTCACCATTTCAATCTCAACTCTCTTTCTTTTTTTGTTAATCTATTACTATTATATGATGATGACTATCGTAAAGTTTAACGTGGGGATGAGAAAATAAGTTAATATTGTGATAAAGTGGTATGTTTTAGACCCGGTGTTGTTTAGGGAATTCTTATAAATGCTTATAATAATTTCACTTCTCTTTTATTTGAGCTAATAATTTTTTTCAAAAATTATTTTGCTTATAATAATTTCACTCTTCCTTTTATTTGAGCTAATAATTTTTTTCAAAAATTATTTAATTGTGTTTTTTTCATTATGC
>Ga0315914_1008775_pt1 | contig 13306 bp, 5 predicted proteins | sample MpolenodulesMG_FD_203920 | JGI IMG/M metagenome (GOLD analysis project Ga0315914, IMG submission 203920) | Medicago polymorpha root nodule microbial communities from Los Angeles, California, United States - elongated nodules | ecosystem: Host-associated > Plants > Roots > Nodule | place: USA...
GGTTTTTCTCACCTTCAGTTGGTATCAGAGCTTAGGCTCTGTAATTAGCACTTAACCGTGTTACAGTGAAAGATCTGAGAAAAACATGTCTGGGGAAGATGCTTCTAGCTCTGGCGCTGGCTCTGGTGGTGAAGCTGCTATACCATATGATTACAGCAACAACACCAACAAAAATGAAAGATCTGCAAATCATAACAAACCTCCCATGTTTAATGGTGACCCAGAAATGTTCTCTTGGTGGAAGACCAAGATGTATAGTCACATTATGGGAATGGATGATGAGTTGTGGGATATTCTTGAAGAAGGTATTGGAGATTTGAACAGAAAAAGCTTTATAAGAAACATCACACGATCAGAGGCATTCTAGTGGCTGTCTTGCCTCATAAATAGTACTTAAAGGTGAGTGACAAATCTATAGCAAAGGCTATGTTCACCTCATTGTTAACGTAATTTAGCTAATTGTACTTACCTCTGCGACTATAAAGTAGCTATAGTTCTGTTTGTATTACTGTGATGAGTTATGGTTTCAACATTACAAAGCAATATATATAATAGTACTACTACGATTCAGTTTACAATATTATCCTTGAACCGTTCATTGCCTTCTTTGGTGTCTTGTATATATGAGCCATATTTTAACATTTTATGATTGGGACTATGATTGGGTTTGAAGTTGAACCATCTTGTTTCCTCTTCTCAAATATGCAATGAAATCTAATTATCAACTATAGCTCAAATTGTTCGAAAAACACAATCTTCATCATATAACATTGTTCTTTAAGGTTCAACTTTGATGCATTTTTTTCTCTTTCCAAACTTATCAATTGAATAACCTTGCTTTTGTCGAAACAATAAAATAAAAGAATGTTGCTAATATGTTATTTTTCAGAAGTCAAAAAGGTTTAGACAAAACACTTGAAGCCTGAAAAAGTTTCAGACTTACATTTTTATAGATTTTTTTTTTAACAAACAAAAATGCTATATATAAACAAAATTAGGAAATCTCTGAAGCACAAAGTGTGCCTAAGAAACTCTTAAAGAAACATCCAAACAATGATACACAAAGGTTATCCAATGCCCAAACAAAACAAAGTGTTTGACCACCACGAAGTAAAGCCAAAAACAAAGTTTGTGTTACTAGCCTTCAGCCACCATAAAGAATAGTGTTTTACTTTATCTAACAACTTATCTATGGAACTTTCGACATTAGTAAACAATCTATTGTTACGATCATTCCATATAGTCCAGGCACAAAGTAACCAAACTAGCAGCATGAAAGAACGCCGTGCGCGCGAACCACACGCGGAGTAAGTAAACTGATACAATTGGTTTGAGTCCTGAGATACTAAAAGGATCTGGTCCCGACACACCAAGCCAAGACCGCACCGCATGCCATAACAAACCGTAAAAATCACAAGATAAGAATAAATGCTGAGATGTCTCCATGTGTGCGCACCCTGCTAGACAACGTGCATCCACGTATGAGATAATACCGCGATCCAGAAGATTTGACCTTGTAGGCAACCAATTCTGTAATAACCTCCAAGCAAAAATGAACGCCTTCAAAAGAACTTGTTTATGCCAAATCAAATCCGCCACCTGATCACCCTGAGAGGCCTCCCAAGATGTGAGAAGCTGGTAAGCACCATGGACCATGTAACCTGCACAAGGATCTAACTATCATTGCCAAGAATCTGTAAGATTAGATTGTGTTGCAATGCACCTATGAGTTGCAAGCAAAAAATTGTCTAAATAGAGGTATATTTATTTTGAAAATCTAGAAGTATATTTAGACAATCTAAAAAAAAATTGTCTTCTTTAAACACTATAAGTACAATATTTATTTTTGACAAAATAGAAGTATATGTTGATATATTAAGTGTGAGTAATATATTGTAACAAGAAAAAGTGTGAGTAATATATCTCAGATCGGATGGAAAAGTGAATATTGAACACTTTATAAATGAGAGTACTGATAAACCTAATGTTTTAAGGTTTTGACTTAATTCCAGTTAAAGTATGTTGTCACATTTGTATGATTGTTCAAGATCCGATGAAGATCCTCCTGACCCACTATGAACCAACAATATTTTTTTTAGTGGTGGCTGGAGTTCGAATCCTAGACTTCGCATATATTATCAAAAAAACAATATAAGCATGTTACGAATCTTATAGTATCTCCATCTCAATTTTGTCCATAAAAAAAACTCCATTTCTATTTCTATTTTTTAGAACCTCCGAGGAAAATTGTTGCATAATTGTTTTTCCTGTTGAAATCTGTTTTATTTGATTATGTGGTCTGAATTTACGGTTTTATTTCTGCATTGGATTGTTAAGCCGTTGCATTTGCATTTTGTTAAGCATTTATCTACTTAGAGGTGCTTATAGTGACTTATTTGGTTGTAGCTGGTTCATTGGGGGATAATATTTATGCTGCTGGGTTTTACGTGTTGCTTCTTATTACAGAATCTTTGTCTATTTGTTCGTCGTGCAAGGTTTGGTGAGGGGAGTTTACCTTCTCTTTCTTTTGTTGATTAACATCAGTGTGCTTTTAGACTGGCGAGGGTCTTTTTTGTGCAACTTTGTTTTTTTTATTAGGGTTAAATAAGTTTTTCGTCCCTGTAAATATAACAAATTTTGATTTTAATTCCTATAAAATTAAACTGAATGTTTTCATCCTCACAAAATTTTTTATTTTGTTTTTGGTCCTTAATGGATATAATTTTAACGTGTTTTTGACATTTTTTGAACATAATATGAATATATAAATGTTGAATATAATAAACGGACATAACATGGATACAATTTAAACATAAAAGAGTTATAATTTTGCCATTTATATGAACATAAAATGACCATTAAGGACGAAAAACAAAATAAAAAATTTGTGAGGATGAAAACATTCAGTTTAATTTTTTAGGGAGTAAAATCAAAATTCGCTATATTTATAAGGACGAAAAACTTATTTAACCCTTTTTATTAACAACTAACAAAATTTACTTCAATCAAATAAAATGCAAGGCCACAAAAATACTCTTGGTTCATATATTAGGTTTGGCCTTCCTATCAAACAACAATATTACTAATGTTAACTGTTTTGGTTGTCGAATATTATTTAAATATAATTTTTCTTTATTTCATCTATGTTCATAATTTGTGCAATTCTAAAATAGTTAAATTGAAATCAAATTAGATAAAGAAACATATTCAAGTACATGCATACATTAGTGCAATACCTAAACAAACAAACAAAAAATTAAAACTTTCAATTCAATGCACAAAATCCATAATGGACTTTTTCACCATCCATGTTCAAATTAAAGGAGTGCGTACTGCTTTTCGTAACCATAGTCAATGGCTCATGAGTGTCGATGAGAAAAGAAGTTTCTCACATGTGCTGGTTTGGGGGTTTGATCAAGAGAAGGAGCATAGAAAATTCCAAGTGAGTGATAATTAGTAATTAGTCCTGTATATTGACTAATAAAAAAACGGTAGTGCTATACATCGTGAGAAAAGTCTCGCGAATGTATCCCGAAAGCTAAAATGCTTTATTAAAAAAAACAAACATAAAAACATATCCCACTTGACAATCATGCGGTGACAAAAAATAAAGGATTTTTAGTATAACGTATCGTGATGTTCCGTAAAATAATGATTCGCTGGAAATACATTCCTCATAAAAAAAATGAAGGGTTAAAATTTAAAGCAATTCAATTTACATATTCTTGAAGTACTATATCCTCTCTCACACACACAATCATATAAGTAGTCTTCATCGTCCACACAAAGGTAATCGTGCATTGACTAGTCTTGAATTTCCATGTAATAAAAACAATTCCAAATAAAGATGAATTTCTAGATTTATGGTGTAACCCTAAACAAATGCAAAATGGGAAAACAAAATACATTGAAAGGCACCCATGAAAACATCACACAAATTTGAATGTGTAAGGTTCCCTCAATTAACAATCTAATAAATGGATAATTTCAAATTAATTATGGAATCAAATATAGAATTGATAGATGAGAACCCGATTAGAGTTCGTGTTCTTAGTATATAAATGAATTAAGGGAAATATAGAAGAAGATTGAGTCTAAGATTAACTCATTGTTGTACAAGAGAGTATTCAAGGGAGATAAGAGGGAAATCGTCAATTTTCTCTACATCCGTTATTGATCATCATTTTTCTATTTATACACAATCATTGGTCAAATGTCCATTTGTCCTAACCAATTATGTTATGCTAACTATATTGTTTGTGAGAGTATCAATTAGTTTGGAAAGGAGAGAAGAGAGAAAAGTAAATTAGAGAAGTTAGTCCCCCACATGTTAGTTTCATCATATTAGGATGCCAAAACTATGGTGGGGTTTAGTATGGAAAAGGAAAGTTATTTTCCACCATGAGAAAGTATAACCACAACCATAGATATAATAGTATTTTATTGGGATGGTTATGATCAATTACCTGGTAATGGCTGTTACCTTTTATGGGTATTGTGTGACAAAAATGTGGACCCCACTAAATGATTAAATAACATCTTTTTATTTGTTTGATATCCTGGCTTTTTTATTATTAAATCAAGGGCCTTTGACATAAAATAAGTTTGTTGAATATTAATAAGTGACATATTTTTATTTGTACCAAAAAAAAAGTGACATATTTTTATTTCTTAAAGCATATATTTATTTTATTTAAAAAGTACGTACCATTTAAATGCTGTGTTTATTTTATTTTTAAAAATGATGTGGTATTTTTAATAAGATATATGAAAATGATGGCATAACGTTTTCTTTTTACCAATATCTTTTGTTTTTTTAAAAAGATATCTTTTGTGTGACATAAAAAAATGTTGTCCACGAAAATGCAGGCCCAATTTATATTTATTAAGCATATTTGAATAACACAAATTGTTAATAATTTTATTAAAATGATAGCATAACGTTTTTTCTTTATTTTGGAAAGGGAAAAAATGTTGATAACTAACAAAAAAAATTTGATAAATGTAAAATACAAAAAATTGGAACATCTACTGGAACATTTTTATTTAACATTTAGAATTGGAAGAACTTCAAGTTCTCTCTTCTGATCACTACAAAATTGTGGTCACCCAATTAATATTAGCCTTCAACAAAAGAAAGAAAACAGTGCAAAAAATGAGTAAAAAATCGGTGTTTCCCTCTTCTTCCTCCTCAGAAAAACGGTGTTTCCATTTAGGTGTTGATAATCCCTTCAATCTCAATACTTTAGTTATATCAGCATAACACTCTTCTCAAATGGGTTAAGATCTATATGAAGTTGTTGCCTTTTCTCAAATAGCAATCTGTGAGCTGATTTTTGACATCAAATAAATAGCTCCTATTCTAGATCTGAACAAAATGCTCCTCAAGACAGGATTAACATGGAACTTCGATTAAGGGTTCAATAGAAATGATTTTCAATGGGATAATTTCAAAGAGATGAAGAAATATACACACAATAAACGGAGTTTAACACAGAAGCTAAATCTGTAAAAAATAAAACAAAGAGAAGCTAAGAGAGATAGATGTGAATTAACTTTGTTTTTTCCTGCATATGAAAAAGGGAATAAAGCTGAGTAAATGAGAGAGGAGTAGATGTTTTGGTGTGTGGAATGAGAGGTGTAAAAAAATAATTCTTTTTTGATATGACAATAATTAAAATATAAATTTTATATAATTGGAACAACCGGTTATACCGTCAGCTGGCAGGAAAATTTCAACTTTCCCATGGTGGGGAAGAAGTTTACTGTACCAGGCTAGACACCACCCAAAACTATGCGTGATGCTTTTGCACTCTAATATTTGATTTAAAATAAATAAATATACTCAGAAAAACACATCAAATATATTCTCTCCGTCCCATAATAAGTTAGTCATTTGCAAAAAAAATATTGTCTCAAAAAAATTGATTCATTTCACTTTTCAATACAATATTAATTACTTTTTTCCAAACTCTAATTAATCATCACTCACAATTCAATATATTCTACATTGCATTTATGACAAAGAGAAATGCATCAATACTTGACAAAGCACTCAAAACTATTTTTCTTTCTCTTTCACTTATACACTTTTTTTTTAATATGTGTGAATTTAACAAAAACTCACTTAAAATGGGACGGAGGAAGTACTATTTTGCATAAAACATTCGTCGTGTCTTTATATATTGAATTAAATTTTTGAGTGATGCTATATGTCACGAAGACATATGCTCACGAAAAATTCACGAAAAGTTATTTTCATACATTTTTCTTAAAAGTATTATAAAATAATAGAGCCACAAGTCCAGCACCGCTTCTTATATCAATTGATACTCTTCTGAACTAGACACAACTATTCTACCATGCTTGGTTGGGACTGTGGCACCTGATCGTAAACTTTGTGATGAAAAATTGGTGAAGAGGCAATTTTTGTCACTACTGATGAATGTTATGGAAATGGTGGAGGTTATAGAAGAAAAAAGAGTGCTAAATAACATAGTGATGAAAGTGATAGAAAAAAGAGACATAAAAAAACGTAAGAGTGCCCATACCATATCAATCGGGATGCTTTCGTGATAGAAATTGTCGTTGTATTTAGCATTATTGTTTAATAAAATCAAAATAGTAAGTTTGTATTGAAACTTGTGAATTTTATATTTTAAATAGATGTATAATTTTTAATAAATAATTGTTGTTTTTGAAAAAAAATTGTTACTTTTAGTTGCTTTAACATGTAACATGTTAAAAAAATTTATATTTTAATTAATTTAAAAAATAATATTGACGAAGATAAATTATACATATAATTCAACCGTTAAATTAAAAGTTTTATTAAAATATGTAGCTGATTATTTTAGGCCAAGAATGATAGAAATGGATCTTCTCAATTGGAATTCTTTCTTCTTCTTTTTTCTGAATTGTTGCATCCCAATCATCATTAAGAGAGAAAATGAGAAATAAAATTACTAAAAATAATGAGGGCTTGAATTTGATGGTTAAGGTACAATAATTGAAAAATCTGAGAGAATTTTAATCAAGAAAATTCATTCCTCAAGAATGATAGTAACCGATTTTGAGTCTCCCACGACAAGCCATAAGAAACAAACTATTAGTGTGTTTGTGAAGGATAGAAAAAATGATTTGGTGATTTTTTTGGGGTCCCATGAATTGAACAGTCAGTAGAATAAATGAATAAATTAAATATATGGTTGAGGACATGCTGAGAGAAAGTTCTTTCACAACATCTAAATTATAAACCACTAGAAATGGGAAACTCCTAAGAAAAATAAAATTCTTATGTTTCTTCTTGTCAAGGATTCCCATTCCGACACAAAATTCACTTAAACATTGCACCCTCACGTCATTTTCCACAATGCTTACTTTAGTCTTCTTATATCCTTATAGTTTTTCTTCAAACAAAGAATTGTTTAATATCATTAAAATCATAGATGGAAGTATTTGAAAATAATAATTAGTGAAAATTTTCAAGAGGTCAATTAAGGTTAATTTAATTTCTAGCTTAGGTCCACAATTGATGCAAGCTAATCCAATAATAACTATAAGTTTGAGAAACATAGGGTTGGCTGGAATCCAAAAAGTGAAATAATTCAGTTGTTGACAATGATGTTTAGTATACTAAATACATGGTCAGTGATTAGTTTAATAAGATCAAGTGAGCACAAAATTTTCCTATGGTTTGTGCATATAATAGAGAATGATAGCTGAGTTGTTATCCAATTCATTTTTGTTATAATAATATTGTTATAAAGTGAAGAACTTGAAAAGCGAAATTCAGATTCCCATAATGTACAATTTTATGACGAGGCAACTCCAAATCCATCCATTGCATTGTGTACAAACTACACAATACTTTATATATATATATATATATAGAATATAAAATTAATTAAATTAAATTTTGTTGTGTATGCCTTACATTAATTTATCACATTTATCGGTTTCTCTTTAAATTTTGGTTTTGCAATTTATGAACTATTGGCATCACGTGACAGTCAACTCATATGGTGTGAAATATAAGGTGGGAGCTTGACGGAAGTGGTAATTATTTTCTACCATAAGTTATCATCTCCTTTATTTATTATCGTGTCAATGAAGAGTTAAATATAGTTAGGTCAACAAGAACTTCTAAAGACGTTGCATGTATGAGAACAAACATGATAAAATGGATTAGACAATGAGAGAGGGTTGCGGAATCCATATGTCTCTATTTGGACAGCAATGAAGATGACCTCCAAGAGCAAAGAAAACATTGGAGTTTGGTAAGCACCTAAGTTTATATGCGGAGATGGAGGAGGAATTGGTGCCAAGCCTAACAAAGCTATATATGCACAAGCTCTAGGAAGAGAACCACACCATGGTGCTATAATTTATGCTTTCCAACTTGTCCACACTAATTAGTTTCAGTCTTGGTGGCATTCTTGTAAGATGGTCAAAAGACGTGTCGTATATCGGGCCTATCGGGTGCATGGAGTGCTTCAGATAGGTCTAAGGGGCAATGCAAGCGATTGTATTTATGATTCTATATGGCACTTCGTATTTTGTATCAAAGTAGCTGGTGTCAACTAGTTTCAGTATGGTGTGATTAATTTGAGGTTGGTTTATCTTTTTAGAGTAGGTTAAAATTAGACGTGTGCAAATTTTAGAGTAGTGTCATTGTGTTCGCTTTGAGGAGTAACCGGTATATGGGGTGTTATAGTTGTGATCATAGATTACATATCCCTTTGTATTTAATCTATGGCTAGCCGTTCGGTTAGACCATGTCAATAACCTTTTCATTATCGAAAGGGAAAAAAAAAATGTCATCGCTAAGAGAGGTATGGGAAAATTCGAGAGTCGAAGTCCCTAATGAACAAGTAATTTTTTAAATTATAAATATCATATTATACTAAAAAGTGTCACATTAACATAAGGAAAAAAAGATGTGTTTAATTTTATAATTTGACAAAATTAGAGGATCTAAATTGCTAATTTAGAAATATGAAAATCTAAAATTCTTAAAAGAGACCAAAATCTAAAAATGGTGTAGAAAAATGATTATTATGGATCACCTGAGCTACATCCCCATATTATGAAAATTTTAATGTAAAATCATTTTTAACACTTATTCCGAATTAACGTACATGTCATATGCTAAATTGTGGAAAACTAATCTCTTCTAGTATACTTAAACACACGGTTGGTTATAGGCTTTTTTAACGGTCCAACAATTTTGTTTAGTTATATCCGATTGGCCAATATTTCATGATACATTTTCACTAAACATGTTTCTTATTGGGGCTGGTTTAAAGGGATGTCATTAAAGCAAGGTTTTAGGCCTCCAAAAATTTTAGGCGTTATATCATGCCCTCAAATGTTTTTTGCTTTAAATATATTTTTGTAAGTCATATTTTTTAAACGGTTTCGCGCCGAGCTCGATTAGTAGTTAAATGAAGAGTTATAGACTTTTAATTTATGTTGCAAGTTTGATCTCAAATGTAGCTATTTATTAGTTATATGTATCTTAAATTCTTTTTTTCTTTAGATTTCTATGAATATAACGTTATTTGTTGGAAATATATTAAGATAGGTTTTGTGCAACCAAATTATGTAGTAAAAGTAAAAAAACAATTTATATTTGTGTTAGAACTCGGTATTATACTTTGCTTTTTCAAGGTTTAAGAATAGGTAATTATTGTTTATGTTAAATGTTATTTGCAACATATACCATTAAGTAAACTAAAGTTTTGTTTTTAAAAAGTTCTTGTACTAATAGGGTTAAGTCTACGGAAAGAGTTAGACTCTCACAACCCGATGATATTACACATTTAGTGTTTTGGATTTTTATGTGTATCTGCTAACGCACTTAAAAAGCTTCGATTGAAAATTGATTTTAGACCTACAAATACATTGGACCGATCATGTTTCTTACATATGACCAATAGTTGGACTTATGTAGTGATTGATCATTCTTTGCTTACGATTAGCATTCAGTTCATATCACAATTGAATGATATACTACTAGTCCATATATAATTTTTCTACATATAAGGAGTGAAGAGCATCAATTCCTAGTTTCCTACACGTAGTTTACACACTAAATTTACCAACATTGATTCTAAGTAGGGCTGGCAATGAACCGAGACAACTCGAAAATAGTTCGGAACTCGACTCGGCAATTAACCCATTGGTTCATGAACCAAACGAGCTGAACTTGAGTTGAAAGTTAAGTTCGTTAACTAAATGAGCTGAACTTGAACTATATATAGTTCGACTCGTTTGTTCATGAGTTGGCTCAAACATATGTATATGTATATAAAATAAACAAAAATAACAATTCAGCAACTAAGAATAATTTATATACAAATAACCAAACAAATACAAAAATTTATTACCCAGCCAATTTCTCTAAACAAACGTATTACCTAGTCACTAAGTCTCTTTTGTTTAAACTATAAAACTAACAAGTTGAAATAGTCCAACATCGAGCAGGTATAAGAAATTAAGAGATGCTTTGGCTATTTAATAAGAGCTAGTTGTTAACTTTAATTATCTTTTAGACGAGGGAATGACTCGCTGCTATATGTTAATTGTTTTGATTATGCCCCTGAGGTCTAAATATAAAAAAGCAGGGCTGTCAAATGCAATTATCATAAGAGTATTAGTGCAATTTTTTTTATATTTTAGGGCACATTGGCTTTGCCTTTAGACTTGAGTAGACGAGACGAACCGAGTTGCTCGTGAACTTTAAACGAGTCGAACTCGAGCTAAAAAAGAGGTTCGGTTCGAATTTGAGTCGAGATTTAACCTGAACCATTTTTTATCGAGTCGAGCTCAGACAAGTTCGATTCGACTCGACTCATTTTTAGCCCTAATTCCAAAAGTAACCCTATATCTTGACCATTGATTTTAAAAATTACAATTCTCTTAATAAAGTATACTAATTTTATAAGTAGTTAAAAGATAACTAATTTTAGCGGTGCATAAGTACTATAATATTGTTTCATTCACCTTTTTTTTACTATTAAATCAATTAGTCTCATCATGATGAAAATTCAATTGTAAAAATAAGTTTGTGCATGATTCAACACATGCATCACTTGTACACCATAAAACTATATTAAAAGATAATGTAAAAATTGTGTATAAAACCTCATGTGCACATTGGAATCAGATTCCCGACTGTTACAGCAGGGTGTTGTAACTGATCCAAGTCATTCAATTTTAAATTGATGGTTGAGATTATTTTACTGTATAAAAGTGTGATTAAATCTGGACCAGTAAATCTCATATCTACAGTTGAAATGTGCTACATCGTGCAATTGCGTGTAATATTTACAGCAGCAAATCATAATCCGTGCGCATTGAACCAACAACAACCCTCCTTTTAGCCATAATATTAAAACATTATTTGATTGTGGCACCTTTTTGAAATGGGAAAATAGCATACTAGAAACCAATAAAGCCATAATGGGGGATCTTGATACAGGTCAAGTAGCTTTTTGGCACCTTATAAGTACTCCTCATTTCTCCTACTTTCACTACCATCAATCAACCACAACCATTCCTCTAACATTTTGCATTGTAATTTATAACCATCCTAACCCTTTTTTCCAACTCCTAGTGTTTTATACCTCTACTGTTGAATACTATTTTGTTGCTTCAGGTAATTCATTCAAATTCTTTTACAAGCTTTATATGTATATTTTTTCTTTCTAAACCCACATTCATTTACTAGCCTAACCATCCTTTAATTTGTAATAACTTGAAATTCTATTAAAACTAGTAGCACTAATCCATGTTGTAACATGTCTAAAAAAATTACTATAGATTAATTAAATAAAGAAGGTGTGATAACACCCTTTTTTTTAATTTTCATTAATTTCTAATTATAGTGTCATTTGCATGTATGCAGCTAACAGAAAATATGGTGATACTTTTCGGGTCTGAAAGTGATAGAAACGGTTCTCAAATTGGGTTATCTTCATCTCCAATGAAAAAATACGATTCCTCCATAGTCACAGGTGAATTGGATATATGGAGTTCAATCTTGAAGCAAAAGAACAAAGATGAAGCTTCACAATTAAAAACTCCTTATATTCACCCACTTGTGAAAAATTCAAAAAATCATTTAAGTGAAAAGAGTCTTGAAATGTGCACGGAGATTCTTGGATCAGAAAATGGATCAGATGGGTTCTGTTCTTCTTACACATCATTTGAAGATAGTAATTTCAAGGATGGTGAAAAAATGAAAGAAAAAGTGAGCATGGTGAAGAAAACACGTTGTTTTCCTCCTCCACTCCCTTCACTCTTTAGTCAAAGTCAACCACTCAAAATGAGGCCCCACCGTGACAATGGAAGATTGTTTTTGTTCCTAGAAGTTGTGTCGGTTCCTTCACATAACTTCTTGGCTAAGCGACAAAATGGTCGACTTATACTTACATTTGCTGATGATGTTGAGGAAATTGTTGATGACTTTGAAGAAGATAAGAAGTGTCATAGTAAAATAACAAGTGTTCATAATTTGGAATTAACGTTGGTAAATAAGACAATTGGGTTGGTTAACCAGAGACCAAAATGTTCAAAGTTCAACCAAGTGTCCAAATTTGATGATGTTAATATTGTGCAACATGGTTCATTTCCTATGATCAATGGTTATGAATATTACTGGCGAAACAAGGCTACTGGAAATATTGTTCCTCAAATTCCTAGAAACATGAGCATATATCAAGGTTCAAATGAAGCATCACAAGATTTACAACACTTATTTGTTTTGAGTGGGAAAAATAAGGATAAGTTAGTTCACGATTTTGGGTTTTGCAAACCTTCTAGAGCTACAAGGTCTTTTTTGTTAAGAGACCCTTGTTACATTGCTACCTGACCACTCTTTTTTTTTTTTAAAGAAAATGCAAAGGGAGAGAAAATTATCATATTTGTATATTATTGTTGTATTATATTTCTTTTATGTCTACGGTATTATTGATCATTTTAAAACAAAAAAAAGTCTATAGTATTGCCAATTACACAACTAACATATAATTTAAGGTGTTCATCTATATGACTCGCTTTGACTGTCTTCTCATAATGCCTAAATTATGACCATTATATTTAAACACTTCATAATCTTACATTCATTTAACATCTTTTTTTTTCTCTTTATGTTGTTGGAATATTTTATTATTTAATTATATTCCAATATCATTATGTAGGCAAATATCATAATAATAATTATATTAGCTATTTATCAATTGTGAGTCTTAATTGATTAGTGATCAAATTAAGTAATAAGGCTATTAGATTTCTAATTGGA
>Ga0315914_1008778_pt1 | contig 13300 bp, 5 predicted proteins | sample MpolenodulesMG_FD_203920 | JGI IMG/M metagenome (GOLD analysis project Ga0315914, IMG submission 203920) | Medicago polymorpha root nodule microbial communities from Los Angeles, California, United States - elongated nodules | ecosystem: Host-associated > Plants > Roots > Nodule | place: USA...
GATTAGCTTATTTTAGAGCTTATATAAAACAGCTTATGCAAATAAATAAGTTTTTATGTATTATTTATAAGTTTTTAAGGTTGTTTATGAAAAAACAGTTTATGAAGATACGATTTTCACTTGTGAGAACTTATAAATTAAAATAAAAGCTTATTTATTTACATAAGCTATTTTTCATAAGTTCAAAATAAGCTCAAACCAAACGGGACCTTACTTAACCTATTATAAGTTACTTCAATGATATTCATGGAAGCTTATATGTCTATTATATATAGTTGTAAACTCACGTACTCTTTCAAATAAAAGGTTTATTTAAAATAAAGGAATTAGGGAAAGAAGAGAGGTAATGAAAATAAAAAGAAGAAATTAGTTACCTGAAAGAGGGTCTAACTAGGAGGGACATGGAATTTAGCGACTCAATAATGCAGGTTGTAAAAGAAATATTATTGTTTTAATTCATGCATAAATTAATTGTCACTTCTTTTAACAATTAGATTAGGTTGACTTGGATTTCTGAAAGCGCAGAATAATGTCATAAAGATCCAAAAACATTACACTATTAGTGTGGATGAAAAATCATGTGAACTGGCATGCTGATAATTCCTAATTTCAAGTGGTGCTCAATTAACCTAGCTCTGAACTATAATAATATTATGAAAGAAGACTTGGTCATGGTTGACTTGAGTTTTTGGACTATCCACGTTAATTATCTAATTGAAAAAGTATACTCCCCGGGTCCCTATATTTAAATACTAATTTAACTAAAAATTTGTCTCTAAATATAAACCCCTTTTCAAATTACTAGATACAATTATTATTTTTTCTTAAGCATACTCCTAATTAATACTACTAATTTGTCTTGAATTATGAAATGTCAAATTTAATACACATACAAATAAAGGACAATTTGGTAATATTAACACACAAAGTAGATACATTAATTGTACTAACAATTTTTCTTAAGAAATATAAAAAGACAAAGGGGACTTATATATAGTTACGAAAGGAGTATTAAATTGGGGTCAAATAAAAGTTTAAATTTGTTAAAGTTCAAGTGGTTTGTCATGTAATGCAGCTTGGTTGGTAATCCATGAAAATTGATATGTAGGGTTGAGGTTCAAATTCTGAATTCGTCACATCTCTACGCTTGTAGGGTGAGTCAAGTCACTATGCCAATTGAAAAAAAATAAAATCCAGTGGTTTATTTGGGAAAATGTTACAAAACAAAATGATAAATCCCACAACTAATTTATTTAGGCCGATAAATACTTTGGTGTACGGGTGGGTAGGAGGAAAATATGTATGTGTGGACTTACATGCGGTTTTTCAACTTGTGGGATTGGGGATTGAGACTTTTACTTTGGGACAAGCAACCCTCAAAGCTGCTTCAAGTAATAAAGTCGTCAAACAGGAGAAAATGTCTTATGAGAATCAACATGATCTTATACCATGCAATATTTGAGTTTGACACTTTTCTCTTTCTAGCACCAAAGGTTGTGGATTTTCTACAAAGAGTTTAAAAAGTTATGCATTGTAATGTTGTGTCTCATAGGTCTATGAATGTAGATTTTAAGAGGAATAATTTTGCCAAGGTTAATGGTACAACCTATTACTCACTTATCTTTTATTTATGTGTAATTTTCTCATACTTTATTCGCCAGAAGAGTATCAAAGTAAGACTGTGGGTGAATTGGGTCAATAGGACGTGAAACTTGGGTTAGTGATATTTTATTAAGGAGATTCTTATTTATTTGGTAAGATTAATTGGTTACACATCTTCTTCGTCACCTTGGTGGAATTTCTTTGACTCGTGTAGATAATGGGTGGTCCGGGGTACATAACATAAATGGTAAATACTCAGTTAGCCAAGTCTATGTGATGATTTTGGAAGAGTTACCTACCGTACATGATCTCTCTCAGTATCGACTTTATATATACAAAAACAATTATATTCATCAATTATCCTTAATCATGACAGACCTGGAGATCTTTTGATGGAGGTGATGACTATTTTTTGAGTGCAAGAACTTCATCAATAGCAACCTTATTCTTCTCTAGAGAGGGATGACGTACCTGCACACACACCAACGATCAAATTAGTAAGTGCCATGGTTGATAAGCAGATTTGTAGAACCATCATTGGATCCGTCCTAAATGGTCTAGATCGTTATGTGAGGCCTTGATCCAATAATATTTAGGGAGAGTCTGTGTTATGATCTTATTGCGTTTAAGTTTTGAAGAGTAACTGGGTCTAGTTAAGGATTGGGCCTTGAAATAGTCTTGAACATTTTCCCAAACTATTAGCTAATGGAGTCATGTCATAGGGTGTCTCAAGTGTCTTGAAAGTCTAACTTGTTTAAGAGATTCATACTCCAATTCGGTCCTCATGTTACTAAACTCGTCGATGTGAGTGTTGTGTCGTTGGGTCCGAACATTATGAGGTCATGACGAGGTGTCTGACTTTGGGCGTATTTAGTATGGTTATTTTAGTGAGGACTTCATAAATGCAATATTGGATGATGCATGTATTAATTTCTAGGAATATATGATTAATATCTATAGATAAAACAAACAGAAATTATCTTATTCATCAATTATCCTTAATCATGACAGACCTGAAGATCTTTTGATGGTGGTGATGACAGTTTTTTTAGTGTAAGAACTTCAACAATAACAACCTTAATCTTATCTGGAGAGGGATGATCTACCTGCACTCACTCCGACGATCAAGTTAGTAAGTGCTATGGGTGATAAGCATATTTGTAGCACCATCATTTGATCTATCCTAAATGGTCTAGATCTTCATGTGAGGCCTTAATCCAGTGATATTTAGGGAGAGTCCGTGTTATGGTCCCATTGCGTATACGTTTTGAAGAGTAACTCGATCCAGTTAAGGATTGGACCTTGAGATAGTCTGGAACATTTTTTTCCCAAACTATTAGGTCATGGAGTCAAGTTATAGGTTGTCTCAAGTCTCTTGAAAGTCTAACTTGTTTAGTCGATTCATACTCCAATTTGGTCCTCTTGTTACCAAACTATTCGATGTGAGTGTAGTATCGTCAGATCCGTACATTATGAGATCATGATGAGGTGTCAGAATTTGGACGTATTTAGTATGGTTATTTTAGAACATGTTTGTTAGAAGTGGACGATGGTGCATCTGTCCCACATGTGCTTTTTAGGGTGTCTACCCCCATGTGTGAGAACTTCATAAGAAAAATATTGTTAGATTGATGGAAGATTTTTTTTCATCTCTGTTTGATTGGAGGGGCCTTGATTGGCATCTGTGATTAATGGTTATGTTTTAGTGACATTTGTTTTGCCGAGACGTGACGTTCCATTGAACCATCATACACATGTAATAAAAGTTTTGTTCTTCAATCATGTCAAATTAAAATATTGTGCTTCTCCGTAAAAGAGCAAAGATGACTGTGTTTTGTGCCTTTTCGAGGCGTTGGTCCATAGGGGAGTTTTGGACCTTTGGCCGGTGATCTTTGGATTCTTTACAATATCTATCGTTAGGTCTTAACTCTTGGGCTTGCACACTCTCCTCTCATGTCCTCTGTTTAAATAGGAGTCTCCCTATTTATTTCATTGTACAAATTCTCTTCCTTCTCCAATTTAAGTTCAGGCATTCTTTCTTCTGTTATCAAACTTTTTTTGAGGATCTTTTTCTCTAGGTCTTATTCTCTCATCTCTTACATCTTCAAACGGTAAGATTCTTGATCTCATATATGAGATTATCTTTTCGATGTTACGATTCAGTTGCCATCTTCTTTTTTGGATTTGAGCGAGTTGTGTTTGAATACTATAATGTAGATGATTTTAGGGTAGTTTTTGAGGTTGTGATGAATCTGCGATAGTCTTATTGGTGAGGGAAAAAGGCTTCAATGTAGGTTTAGTTTGAGTTGTCTTTCTAGGTCTGACGAAGGTGGGGATGATTTATCTTTTTGTGTAAGAATAAAAAAATGAAGATTCATCTTTAAGAAACAATAAAAAAAGATGAATGTAGGTCGTATTCCACTCGAATGTTGTTGGTGATTACGATTGCGATTCTGTTATCACCAATAATGGCCTCGGGTGTTTAGGGTAGGCTTAGCCGTATTCTTCTTCTCATTCCATTTGGGCCCGAAAGCACTCCTTTAACTAGTTCTCTATCTCCTGGATAGGTTGGATGGACAAAAAGGTTGAATTTCCCCAAGGAGTAACTATATATCCTCTTGGTATTTCTTGGCGCTTTACTTATGTTAGAGAAGAATTCTTGGGTATGCCTTCCATATTCTCGGACAATCAGGGGTGTCTCCAACCTCTTCTGACGCTCGAAACATATTCTATCATAAACGACTTCATATGTCCCTTTGCCATGTTTTATTATGTATTGTACCACCTTATAGTGTGTATAACTTTTACTGAATCTGAGGTAGGGATTCTGAATGCACCAAAGGTTGCCCTCTCATAACAGGGGTATATGTCGGCCTTCTTCAAAGTATGTGAATGTTATGGGGGTGGAGGTCTGGTACAAAGCTTTTTTCTACATATTTCCATCAACCTCCAAATCCCTTCGATCCTTTCGATGATTCTATAAAAAAAACATTTAGTGTCTAACTTGCAAGACCCCCGAATGTATATATTAAATATTCAATCTGATCTTTCTATTATTACAACTTCCAATTTAAAAAAGTGTCAAGCTTAATCCAATTTAAAAAAGTGTTGCAACCGATTTAAAATTGTCGAACGACAGTTAACTGCCGTTTCATGGGTGCCTAAGAACAAAATTTAGTTTGGAGTATTTTTAAGATGAACTTCAAGTAAATTTTCATATTTTCATTCTACAAAGAAGAAAATTATTATAAAATATTCAACGATCAGAACCTCTATAGTTGCATAATTACAGTTGTTAAGACCATAGTGAATTCTTGTCAAAATTTATATTTTTCTTTGGAAAAATATAAACAAAAAAGAATGAAAAACTTTAATTCATATTTCCGCATCAAATACTTGTTGCATGCCAATCCTTTTAGGACTTCTATTCTCATGATCTTGATCACTGACACTCAAGCTGTTGATGGCATAATTAAGGCTATCAAGTTGAATATTTCTTGTTGTGCTTTGAAGTATACTATTTATATGTGGATCACTTCCCTTCCCTCCTCTTCCGGTACTTTTAGGTGGAGAATGTTTTGGTTTATATCCTTTGTTAAGACATGTTCTGTTCATATGCAACAAAATGGTTAGTTCATGTATACTATCGAATGCTAATTAATTAATGCAAATACTAATTAAATTATGCATAGTCATAGATCGAGCAATATATACTTACATGGTAATAGTCATAGATTTTTTAGTGGAAGATTTATAACTGGGTGTTTGCATCATTGGCATTTGGATGAAACTAGCAGCAGCAAGAGCCATGAGAAAATATCCTTTTTAATCAAACTTGATTTTCCACTTATATAGTAGAAAATGTTAGTATGTTTCTATGTTTTGTTGTTGTATCTTGTGGTAAGGTTGAAGGTATAATATATAGGGAATGAAGTATGTAGGAATTATTGAAGACAAATAGAACGCGTAAGGTTGAATATCTCTATTAATTTCAATGGGGTTGCTGGTCAATTTTTTGTTCTTGCTATGCTAGTTGCACTTTATTCTATTTCTTTTGGTGAATAAAAGGGGCTATGCCCCTGTTAGTGGCACTTTATTTGACTGAGGACCACTATTTGTATACTTTATTATTTAAGGGTTTATTGATTTTTATGTGGTTAAAAAATCTACACTGTCAATCTATCACACCCAATCATGTGATTTATTTTAGAGGTTCTAAAATTAAAAATCAAATATTAAATTAGTTTGAAAACTTTAATAATTTTATACCGTGTTGGTTAAAGAATTCTTGTTTGCAATACAAATACAAAAAGACGTACTTATTTTTTTTTTAACAACAAAGAGAAGTAAATATATTTTTAGGAGATACAATTTTTTTTTTACGTACAAGGTTAAAATCAAAACAAACAACAACAGAAAAACAACAAAACCAAAACTACTCCCTAAGGTTCCAGCCTCATCAACCCTTAACCTTTAGAAGGTTCAAAAGATCTTCTCGAGGGCAATGATGAATGGTAATCTCGTTGTTGTACGAAGCTTGAGACTTAGACATAAAATCTGCACATTTGTTTTCTTCTCTCGAAGAGTGTAGTATACTATAATGGAACTCTGCTCAATCATCTCCTTAACGTCTTGAATCAAAACACCATAAACATGAATTTGATTTAAAGATGAACCTTATTTGTTTTTTTTTCTTCTCCTAGATAAACCATCGTGTTTTATTAATCACAAATATTAGTACGTTAATTGTTATTCTAGTACTTTCTCTTTTATAAAAATTTGAACCTTAAACCTTTAATCCTTAACTCCTTTAAGACACTTAGAGCATCTTTAATGGAAAGTCTTTTATTTAACAATAACCTAAACATATTAAAGGTCCCCATTGAAGAAAGAAAGAAATAGATATCTATTAGTTATTGACAACTATATAAAAATTCTCTCTCTTCCTCTCTCTCTATTCAACGATTAACAGGTTCCACGATTAAAATAAGAAATAAATTATATAAAAGTTGGTATCACCATCTCAAGTTCATGTGATTCTTTCTCTTTTATATATCCTTTTATTTATTTTCTAAATACACATGTTAAAGTACATATTAATAGATCTATTTAAGGGATTTTTTTTAGTTTAAAACCATTGAAGTCAATGAATCCATAATATGCACTTTCGTTTACAAATTATAAATAAATAACATGTACACTTGGGATCCATTTAAAAATCTTTATTACTTTACTATCACCGTAGATACTCTTATTTCATCCATCCCCCAATAAGTTGTCAAGCAACTTGATTTTACCAAGTCAACACTTTACTTCCTTGAAAATTTTGAAAAACCCTACCACTTTGAAAAACTTTAAAAGAAAAAGAATAAGTAGAAATGTCTGCATTCCCATTTATCTATTTGTCGTTTCAATCCTATATTAATTATACAATAAGTGTCACAATCCTATAAATATATATAGAGAGCAAAATAGTGTTAAAAAAAGTTCTTTGATTTTTTTTTTCTTTCTGAAAAAAGTTATTTTGTTTATACGATATTTTAATAGAAAATATCAGTATATTAATTATTATTTTAATATTTTCTCCTTTTTAAAATTTGAGCTTTAAACCATTAACTCATTTAATTTCTTCTTTTTTTGTTCAAATTGCTTAGTTTCTAACTCACACTATAGATGTAGAGAAATGGGGAATTCGGAGTTCGAATTCTGACCCCTCTATTCCAATGTCTATGGAGCTAGCAATTGAGCTGTATTTACATGACAACTCATTTAATTTCTTTACTCAACCAATGAGCTACCCCTTAGTTCATATTGTTTATAATACTTCTCTTGAGTACCTATATTCTTTGATGGAAAATGATTTGTAGACACCTAAAATCAATCAATACCTTGAGAGAGAAAGATAATGAATTGATATATGAGATAAGTTGGTGAGGTAAAAAGAAGAGAGATAAATATTAAGTGTTGAAAATTTGAGTGTGTCTAAATATAAACGCTCTTCTTTTATATACATGTTCGGTGTATTTTCTGTTATTAATCTTTTTTAGCCACACTTCTGCTGTCTATATAATATAATGCTAACTCTTATATGATGGTATGAGGTATAAGCCTAATCAAGATATAGTCTTGTACTTTGGTTCTTGTGTCATTGTGTGTCTTTGTTGCAGGTGTTTTTTTGTATTAAAAGATATATTGGTTTAGTGTGTGACCTTCTAGCAAATAATTTGATGGGGCTATGCAACCCATGATAAAGGGTGGTGCAATTCTTTTCCGGTATGATGCTGAGTTCGTACTTATTTTGTTGTATGGGCTGAGTAGTCCTTGTACTTCTTTTTATGTATATAAAATTGATCGATTATAAAAATACCAAATCATAATAAGAGTGTGTTTGTTGTGAATTGAAATTTTAACTCTATCATGTTCATGTTATAATATTAATAACCATATATTGTATTCGTACTCGTACCCACTAGCATCCTATGATTATAATAACCAAGTAAATGGTGCAACTCTTTGAAATTTTGGAAAGAGATGGAATGAGTTCATACCTAAAAGTCCATATTTTCAATTGTATTAATAGAGGAAAGTCTAAATTCCAATTTGATCAATTGTCGTGACATATGTCGCCATGCAAAATTAAGGTTGTGGCATTTTCATTTATAACGTTATGTTAACTTGTTTTAAATACACAAGTTAAGAAAATAAAAAACAATTTTTTTTGAAAGAAAGAAACTAAAAAAGAATTAAAAGATAAATTTATATTCAGAAAATAAATTTTATATTTTTAAAATATTGAATGGACAATTTAAAAAAATTATATATAGTTTCTTAACTTGTTCATGCGATCACAAGTTTGCATTTCTATTATTTATAAGAAGTAAAAATACAATTATTGTTTCTCAATTTAACTTATCAAGTTGATTAGTTCCTCATTACGTCTCTCGACTCACGTCTACAATGTCACCTTTGTAAAAAAAGAAGACTAAAAATGCATTAAAGGCTAATATATTATAACACAATTCGTGCAAAAAAAGACAAAAGTTCTTACCATCATGTATACACATTGACATAAAATATACAAGATATTCTAAAAAAAAGAAAATAAAGTATACAAAATATTGCCGTACTTAGTCAAATAATGTGCCACATGCAAGAACAAAAGTTGACCATGGACCGATAGAAATAAGGAAAAGTGTTGAAGCTTGAAAATTTGAAAACTTACGCGTTGTAATATTTTTTCAATCATTCCTACATACTTCATTCCCTATAAATCAAACCTTAAACCTTACCACAAGATACAACAATAAAACATAGAACACACTAACATTTTCTACTATAAGATAGCTTTTTGCGTTATTCTCTTATAGCTCTTGACAATGCTGCAAACAGCCAATTATAAATCTTCCACTAAAGAATCTATGACTATTATCATGTAAGTATATACTTTGATTAATGTTTTCATCGAGTAACAATTCTCACATGAATAATTTTATTAGTATTTGCATAATAATTAGCATTTGATAGTATACATGAACTAACCATTTTGTTGCATATGAACAGAACATGTCGTGACAATGGATATAAACCAAAACAATCTCAACCTAAAAGTACCGGAAGTGGAGGGAAGGGAAGTGATGCAAAAACAAATAGTATACTTCAAAGCACAGCAAGAAATCTTCAACTTGATAGCCTTATTAATTATGCCACCAACAGCTTGAGTGCCAGTGATCGAGAGTCCTAAAAGGATTGGCATGCAACAAATACTTCATGCTGAAAGTTATATTTTTCCAAAAAGAAATGTATAAGTTTTGACAAGAATTCACCGTGATCTCAATAGTTGTAATTATATAAGTTATAACTGACGAATATGCTCTCTTCGCTTTGTTAGATGGTCTCTTTTACTCATATACATTGAAAGAATAAGAGAATCCAGAAAATTAAAAGAAAACAAAAAACTCCGGTTTAACCGATACAAAAAAGTCGATTAATATCACTAACTCCCCGACAACGGCGTCAAAAACTTGATAGGTCCGCAAGTTCACGGTTCTACCGAATAGTAAAAAGTATAGATCATAAAGGGAGTTTAAGTGATTACCAATCTAATTTTTAGTTTTGATTAGTTGAAAAGGAATAATTCTGTTAAAAGGAACGTTTTACTAATTGATAAAAGTTTCAAAAACTATAAAATGACTTTGAATTGCGGTTTTAATCATAAAGATAAATCATTGACATTCCTTATCTATTTATCTATTTTATAATGAGTTCATTCATATGTGGAACATTTGATATTTGATATTTCCTCTCAGAATACATGAATGTATTTTTAAAACAATAATCAAACCTATTTTCATGGTCTTGTTAAAGAAAAAAAAAAACTATTTTTATGGTTGATCATCATTGAGACCCTTGAGTGCAACCTTGTTGTCCAAAACTCTCAAAACCATTTTCATGTTTTGATTATCTTGTCTAATCACATTTGATCCAATATCAAACTTTACCAATTAATATTTCGTTTGATATTTGAAATATGATTAAATAACAATACCAAACTTCACCTCTTGGTACTTTGTTTGACATTTGTTATAAAATTTAATAACGATGAGATTAGATTAGAACATAAATTCATATAATATAGAGTTTAGACTTGAGTTTGATTATGATTCCATCATTAGATTATTCCAACAATCTCAAGACTAAAAAAATCTGCTCACACATGATCATAATAGACAAAAACTTAAAAGATAAAGACATAAAGATAAACGATATAAAAATAAATGAGAAATGCTAAGGTCACTCGTTCTAGCACTTTCCTAATACACGTCATTCACTTTCTTTATTCTTTTACCTTCTAACCTGTTTCACCTGGATAGTGTAACCCTTGTTTTTTAATTTTTTTATTATTGTATAAATTAACTTTTCATCTTCTCTACTTATCCTCTTTCATATCATTTCAAGACGATGTCTTCACAATTTGTCAGATATTGTTTTCACCAAATTGACATCTCCCACGTATCAATTTGATTGCTGCAATTTCTAATAGAACTTCAAAAAAAAAAATCTTTATATGGAGTTCTAATTGCAATTCCCTCTTCTAATCACCTTCTGTTTTAATGGATCCCAACTTTGACCGCAATTTCCAATTTTTAATGGATCACATAAGCTTTATTTTTAGGCTTAAATATGAAACTCGTCCCTGCAAATATGCCTCAGTTAAGTTTTGGTCCTTGTAAAAAAATAATTTTGAAATCCGTCCCTACAAAAAATTCTGTCTTTTAAAAATGTCCGTGGGCCCATTAAGTCAGGCCATGTCACCAAGATGCTAACGTGGCGCATGCTGACTGTGCATAAGTGGCCATGTGACATCTAATGTGGCAATTAAAAAATTTAAAAAACAATTTATAAATTTTGAAAAATAATTTTTTGAAATTAAAAAAGAAAATATTTATTTTTATTAAAAATAAAACTAATTTTTATTAGTAGAAATTCATCATCATCATCATCATCTTCTTCTCCATTTCAATCCAACAAAATTAGTTTTTATTTGTAGAAATTCATTATCATTTTGCTCCAACAACAAAGATTCATGCCCAAACACCTTTCCCTTTTCATAATCATCATCTTCTTGCTGCCTAGAAATTGTTTTCATTAGTGTGCCTATTGATAATCCTTCTTCATCCCCAAATTCCTTCCTTTTCAACCCATCTTGGCGCCTCCATCTCTATTCATTCTTCTCCATACTTGCTGTTGTGGTCAATAAGCTTGATTTATGCAAGCACAAACCTTATAGCATGGACTTTGATGGTACAAGGTCTGTTACGGTAGCAATCCCTTAGCATAGAACTTGTTAAACTTGCTACTGTTAATGTTCATTCTTTAAATCTAAAAAAATATAGCATAAGGATTCCTATTGTTCAATATATCAACAGAAGAACCAGGCAAGCAAAAATGGAAAATAAATCCTGATCCAGATACAAAAAACAAGAACAATGTAAATCTGAAAATCCTTCAAAAACCACCACCTCCTCTACCTCTGCCGCCTCTTATGTCAACAAGAGTAGACATTATTACCTAATGCAATAAACATCAATTATGTTCATGTCCTCACACTGCATGCTCTCTATTACTCTCACTATCATCACCACCACAATTACATCCAACACCATAGCAACCGCCGCTCCGTCGCCCACTTATTTGTTCATGGAAGATTTATGAAGAAGAGAAACGAAGAAGAAGATGAACGAAGAAGAGGATTGGTGAAAGAACACGGTGGAGAAGAGGAAAAGGGGGAAGAAGAGTCACGAATTGGGGAAAAATCTGAAACCCTAGTTTCAGTTTCCCCCTTTCTCCTTTTATGTTTTTTTAATTAAATTAAAGTAAAGTTTATTATTTTTTTTTAATTACTAAAAATCATTTTTCTAATTAAAAAAATATGTTTTTTATTTTTTAAAATAAAAATTGACACATCAGATGCCACGTGGCCACTTATGCATAGTCAGCGTGCGCCACGTCAGCATCTTGGTGACATGGCCTGACTTAAATGGGTCCAGGGGCATTTTTAAAAGACAGAATTTTTCGTAGGGACGGATTTCAAAATTATTCTTTTACAAGGACCAAAACTTAACTGAGCCATATTTGCAGAGACAAGTGCAATATTTAAGCCTTCCATTAATTACTTCAAATTTGAAGTATAAAAGAATGCAAATTCATTGCCATCATTTCAAATCCACTACACTAGTACAACCAAAATATTACCAGAAGTAAGGTAACTAATAAGGTGAATATTATTAAATCTGATTTGAAGGGTTGGTTTTGGTTATTACAAGTAGGATCAAACCAGAAGTCTTAGGATATATGTAGTGTTTTTCCAGAAAAAGAGTGAACGTTCATCAAATTCGTAGGTTGCTTTATGAAGAAGACGAATATGTATGGTGTCTTTCGACAGAAAAAAAGGATAAAACAAAAGAAAACGCAGTAAATGCAAATAAAATACTAAAACTTAAAAACACATAAACTTAAAGTAAAGGTAAATTGCATTCATTAAAATAAAGGTGGTTCAAAAAATCGAATTGCATACATTCTGTATAATTCTTTTCTCTCGTGCTGGTACTTCGAGTGTTTTAGAATTTCTATAAATGATTTGCCGACCCATTTTCCATATGGAAAACTCCTATTTATGCATAGTAGACATAACTGAAATAAAGGCTAACACCACGATCAACACTTCTTCGCATCGGACAACCGCTTGTCCCCCACGTCTTCCACTAAGGGAAACCGCTTCTCCAACACTGGAGCTATTAGACTCTTCCACACGCTAAGTTCAAATCTCGTCGAGATATTCACGGTTAAGAGAAAAGCCTTTGATTCCTCAAAAGATAGAAGTCAACCAATGTTGAACGCATTAAATGAGCCTGTTAAAATTACAGGCTAACACTCTAACTCGTTATTCTTTGGTGAACAACACGTCTCTGTTAATAGCCTATCGCCAACGACATCAGTTTTCTCAAGTATATCATTGTTGCAAGCAAGCGATGTTCGGTTTTCCTTTGCTTGTTTTATGTATTTGCATATTTTCTATGTTCATCCATTACTTTCTTGTCCTTTCTATGTCGAAATTACACTCTCACTCTTTCTTTTAATGTGTCTATCTCTATTTGTTTTCCCTCGTTTGTATTATATATTTGCATATTTTATAAGTTCT
>Ga0315914_1008781_pt1 | contig 13296 bp, 8 predicted proteins | sample MpolenodulesMG_FD_203920 | JGI IMG/M metagenome (GOLD analysis project Ga0315914, IMG submission 203920) | Medicago polymorpha root nodule microbial communities from Los Angeles, California, United States - elongated nodules | ecosystem: Host-associated > Plants > Roots > Nodule | place: USA...
GTCATACTGCATCAATCATGCTACATCATTCATACTATATCACCAAGACTGGCTACCATAAAAAAAAAAGAATTTTAAGAGATATTAAGTACACAACAAACTAATTAACACTCTTAAACTCTTTCACACACTCAAGAAGTCATATTTGAACATGGCTATTAGGGTTTCCCCCCAATGAACTCTCCATCCTATAGGTACTCATCTGAATTCTCCTATGGGTCCTCCTCCTCAGGTACAATGCCTCCTCTCACTCCATGCTCAACAAATCCAGCGGGATCAACAACATGGGGAACAAAGGGCTCATGTTGCTCTGGTCCTACTGGTACGTGTGGGACAACACCCATGTTATGAAGAGTTAAGTACAACCTCGACAATGGTAAAATTATTTTTATGGTCACATGAGTAACAATAGATCTAGTCGGTTGGCCACCAAGTCCCGTAGTAATACGAACAATTCTGGTGAATTACAACGTTTGGGTTGCCAGATTAATTTCCCAAACATCGTTCAACGGGTCCTCAATGAACTTGATCATGCGGATCCCCAAATGAGCTAGGTGTCCTCAAGGCATCATCTACAAAAATGTCCAATCATACCCAAAAAAACAACAAGATACAAAAACAATCAAAGAAAGGTGAATTACTCGTACACAAGTTTTTCCACGTGATTTATTACATAAGAAAAAGAAAATAATATATATATACATCAAGATAATATAATAATTATATAGATATAATATTATCATTTTCATCCAGTGTGTTACAATAATCATAAAACGCATAACCAAAATTTTTTTATGAGGTTAAATTAGAATTAATAGTTTGACATTCAAAATGACATGCATGATTCCTTTTGACTTTTCTCTCAACTCTAGTTAATTTTCTTTTCACAATTTACTACTGCATGGAGATTCCACTCTAATAAGCATAAGGCCGTTTCAGTAACTATATCATGATTATTAGCACTTTGACCAAGCTATGCTTAGAAAATACTTGCGGGTACCCATGGATTTTTTATTTTTTTTTCAAAGAAAATACTCTTTTAATTACGTACAAACTTCGACTTTTAAACATCCATACATAACATATTCCTTTCAAATTTTATAATCCATACCATAACCCAAAAAACAACAGTTGAAATAAAATCCAAATATCCAAAATCCAAATAAACATCAAAAAGCATAAAAACATCCAAATAAAAGCTAGAAAAGACTAAAATCCAAATAAACATCCAAAATTTCATATGCATTTCAAACTTCAATAACTTCCCTTCCACTTCCCACTTCCTGAAATAAAAGCATAGAAACCTCCAAATAAAAATCCAAAGAAATCGACCAAGAATGATATTTGAAATAAAATCTCAAAACATTCATTAACAATGTCATTCACCGCTTATGTCAATATCACCATCCATATCTTCCCAGATTGAGTTAAATTTAATGTTCTCAAACTCTTATACTCAATTTTAAGTTTTGGTTCCATGTGCTTTGTAAGTTTCTTTTCATATTTATGAAGTTTGCATTTTCCCTAAACTTGATCATCCATGTGCAATACTTCTATTTTGCTCTTTCCTTTAACCTGCTAAAATATAAAAAAGGCAGCTATTTCTTTGAAAAATGCAGCTATTTCCCTAAATTTGCTCATTTATCGTGTATAACAACATATTTCAAAAACGCGATGTTCAACCCACGGGTTTTTAACTAGTTTGAAAGAAAGTATTAATTCCTTGGCCAAGTCCTTATAAATTGGTCTTGGAGAAAGAAAAATATAATTGCCTTATCTACAAATACAACATATCAAAGTTTGGTACGTTTCTGCTGCAAGTTGTTGTTCTCATGTCTTTGTGTAAGAAACCAATTGGAAGGGGCTTAGCCCTTTTTATTCACACAGAAAAAAAAATCAGTTGTGTATGGTGAGTTTTGCAAAGCATTTTGTTGAGTGCAAATAATATGCGTTTCATAAATATTTATCCATTTCATAATTCAAAATCATCATTTTTCCATCACCACCGTCTTAGAAAGTCTCATTTAATCCAAGTAATATTCGAGATATAAGCACTCCACTTGAGCTCAGGCTTTATCGAAATCCTGCTCCATAGAAAGGGTAGTGTCTATCATCTCCTTGAGTTCCTCATCCTACTTAGGGGTGGCGAAAAAATTTGTGTCCACGGGTATATGCGGATAAAATCCGTCACGGGCATGGGAAAGGTAGCTAAATGGGGGAAAAGGATTGTCTCCCGTGAATTCTCCTCCAGTTTCTCCTGTGAGTTAATCACAACCATTCATTTTTTTTAATAACAAATCAATGGCCATTAATTAAAAGAATTAAATCATATGATTTTGTCTTTTTCCTTTCATTCCTTCCTCACGTGAGATCATCTTCCTCACTCACAACTCTCACAAACCAAGCTCAACCCATCAGGTTCCAATTGTTGTGTGGTGTTTCATCCCATAAATTAAACGAAAACCATCAGTTCCAATAGAAATAGAAATGTATATACTATATATATTACCAAATTGATTTTCCAATCAAATGTGTAATGTTCCAATTGTTGCTGGAAAATTAAACGAAAATGAAAAGGAAGAATTAGAAGTAGAAGTATGAGCAGACAGTGGAAATCAATTTTCTAGCAATCAATTTTCCTAAAACCTAAATCAATTTCCGAGCTCTCTCTCTTAATCAAGAAAAGAATCAAACCCATAAATTGATTTTTTTAAACGGTTGATGAGTTTTGTCTTTTAATTTGATGTAGAAAGGATGGAAAATAGAGAAGGAATGGAAAACATCACAGTTGCTCCACCGCTGTTATTGTTGAGATTGGTTTATGAGTGAGTGAGGAAGGCAAGAAGGAAAAAAACAAAGTCCATTTAATTCCTTTTATTAACAGCCATTGATCTGACATTAAGAGAAATGAATGGCTGAGATTAGCCCACAGGAGAAAACAGGAGGCGATCCTTTCCCCTAAATGGGTACCCGCGGGAATAATAAATGGGTATTTAACTTCCCGTTACTTTATGCACACGAATACGGATTTGATGATACCCATGTCTGCGGATATCCGTACCCGTTAATAAATTAAGTAAATTACAAAAATATCCATGTGTACGTGTGTGTGTATATATATATACTCCCTCCAGTCTTATTTATAAGGAAAAGTTGACTTTTTAGATTCATTATGTAATTAATGTATCTTGTCTAGAATATAGACCAAATACATCATTTATGCAATGAATCAAAACAGTTAACTGTTTCATATAAATAGTACACGATAAATGACCAAATTTAGGGAAATAACTGCATTTTTCAAGAAATAGCTGCCTTTTTTACATTTTAGCAAGTTAAAGGAAAAAACAAAATAGAAGTATTGCACACGGATGATCAAGTTTAGGGAAAATGTAAACTTCATAAATGTGAAAAGAAACTTACAAAGCGCATGACACCAAAACTTAAAATTGAGTTTTAAACTCCAGGGAACAAATTTCTCTGTTAAATACTAGAACCAAAAGTTAAGATATTAACAAAATGATATAAAATATTTGTATACTATAGAAACCTTTGCAACTTCAAAGAATAATTGATGAAGCAGAAAGGGTTAACAATTGTATTTCACTTCTAGAGTGGCTATTTCTATGTGCTTTTCTGAAGGATAGTCAGCTGGAGATATCTTAAAGCTTTCTGATAATTAAAGAAACCCATAAACCAGAAGTCGAAACCATCCACAATGACTATTTCTAGGTACTTTTCTGAAGCTTTCTTCACATTTTGACTTTGGTTAACATGCTGAATCTTTTCTTGTGGAATAGAGACCTAAAATAGTTAAAACAAGTTAACGTTAACGATACATGCTGGCCGAAATAGTAAACAAAGTAAGAGTGGAGAAATAGAGAGCGTTAACATGAACATTTAAGCAAAAAAATCACCTTATAGCGGACTCTACTCAATTCTCCTTTTGGTGAAGAGATCTTGATTGATTTCTCACTACAAAAAGCAACTTTGTGAGTGGAAATGAAAAGGAGGCCAGAAATAGGACCTGATGTGGTTGATAAGTAACACTGTGATGCTTTCAACAACTTTTCTCCTTCTTTGACACTAAAAAGTTCCATAAATTTTTTTTCTACTCCTCCAACCTGAAGACTTTTGGCTCCTAGCCTCAATTTCCCTTTTACTGTATCTGTTATTTGTGGTCCAAGTCTCACTGCAGGGTAAAATAACAGTTTCAAGCGATCAGTTACAACTTCACTATATTTTGCAATCATGTCAAAATATGCATTATACCTACTTTGGAAGCAATGGCATAATATTTGGATTTTCATAAAGTACTATCACAAAGTGCTTGTTTCATGCCTTGAAACTAAGCAAAAGTGAAAAATTGAAAATAAGTCTTCCAAGATTACATATCATGCTCTCGGACGCTATGTGCAAAATCATCAGCTTTTTCTCCAAACATGTTCATCTTAGTCAGAACTGGATTTAATTTACTTGAATATATAAAAAAAGACCATGATCAATAATATTAAATTTGAAAGAAGTATTTGATGAAATATAGATTTAGTAATGTAGATGTGTCCTACCCTTCTTTGATTTTGTGATAGACTTACAGTATTTGTCGGTAGAATCAGGCAAGTATCTCTTTGAGGGCTTCCCAGTCGGATAAGTTGAGCTGCATAGAAATTCCATTTAGTAGCTCTTGAAGAAATGAGGTATTCATTTCAGTGTGCATAGCAATACGCCACATTGATCAGTTCAAATAATAATAACGAAATATAGTTATTCCAAGTTCAAAAGGCTGTGATAAGACATATACCTTTAGGGAATCAAACAATTACAATAAACACCAACAAATGGGACCAAACACACCTTCTCAGTCCTTAACAACCTTAATAAACTTGGACGATTTCTTGGACCTCTTCACAGCAACCTCATCAAAGTCTTTCATGAGATTCCTCTTGGTAGTAAGACTGGGTGAACCAAAATCCAGATTCTCATCATCGTTCAAATCAGGGGTAGAGATAGCCTCAAGAGACAAAATCCTCAGTCTATGAAGCATCAACAGAGCCAACAATCTTCTCAGCATCACCAACCTCATCATCAAGTGAAACAGTCGACGCCTAAATGATAAATTTAGGTCCATTGAAAAACATAGCCTTGAACAATTCAATAATAGCTTCATCAGTGAGAAACAATTCAATAATAGCTTCTTCAATACAAACCCTTCTCACCCTATAATTTGCTTGTATACTTAAAAAACAAAACACTTCAAAATATATGTATACTTGCTCCTTAGATTAGATGAAAGGGACCAATTAAAAAGGATTAACATTTTGGAATTAAATTTGATCCAACAAATCTTTCTATGCAAGGTAAAGAGAACTAAAAAAAGTAATAATTCAAAGAGAAAATTGAGCAAATTACGGAAAATAGCTGCATAAACATTCAAACAACTCCATCCCTGATAAAAGTGAAACTAACCATGGCAAATTGATTGCTAATAGCTATTATAGATGAAAGAAGATACAATACGCATATAATGCACAAAATGTTCATGATGATTCCAAATTTATATCGTCCATAGTAACTTTTGGGTAGTCCTCATAGCCCATAATGCTATTTATCCGGATGCGTGTATTTGGCTGTCACAAGTTGAAAACCAAATCAAACATCAAATTCTGGTAAACCAAACATTCATAAAAAATGACATGGAAGCCTCATGTTCCTATGGGCAAACATTCATCATATATACAACATGGATTCCCATATTTCTTAGCTCCTTTCAAAAAGTTTAAGGGTAAGATAATTCGCCCCTAAGAATTAATTTCCAAGCCACATATAGACATTTCAATCGCGAAAAGTTTTGATAAATAATTGGATTGCAAAGTAAAAGGATAGTTATAATTCCTGTCTGTGTCCATTATTTCTACGATAGTGCTTCTTCCTTTTGTACTTGAATACAATTACTTTGTTGTCTAAACCCTGCATTAAAACATAATGGTTAAGGTAGGAGATGTATTTTACTTTTAGCTTCAAACCTGTCAGCTAGAGTTTGATATAACAAAATATAGTTGTGCAAAATCATTGCATCAGAGATGAAAAATTCTTCGATATATTAATTATCCGTACTTGAATTTTTGCTACCGTGCGTTCACTTAGGAATTCCTTCACCGCTTTCCACAACATCTTAAGGCCAGAACGAGCATTAATAATAAAGAGTTTATTTAGAGTCTGCAAGAATAAAGATGAATTTTAATCAACTTCAAGAATCTGTCTAATTTTTTATGTTATTATTGTTGTAAATTTTGAAAACTATATAATCATTGTCATATTATCAGATAATCTAACTTAATCACACATTAATAGCATACATGTATATCCAAATCATCTGCTCATGAGATATGATCAGCAAAAAGTACCTCAGGATAATAATTGCTATCAATCTTCTGAATTTCCATGAAGATGTACCTTGCAGGCTTTGAGAAATTAGACATTCCCTAGAAGAATAATACAACCACGTAACCAAATCAGCATTATTAGACCATATAGTAAATTATGAAACACTATATGAAAAATTTGCTTACTACTCCATTGACATCCAAGATACTTGTGGTTGATGCTATGTGTCTTTTGGCTGCTAATGAACATGCATGGTATCTTACTCTTAGTGTTTTCTCTTGTTCTTACACATGATGCTTGATAAGCCTTTCTTGTGTGGTTATTTGCCATAATTTGTTAACATCTATCATCCCAATTCTCTCGATATATACATGTTTGCCACATTTATCAACTCCATGGTATCCATGATGATAGCATTTTGTCACTTATGTGTATTCTGGAAATTTGAATTCCTGATTATGTTCCAAAAAATGAATGACATCGAAAAAATAAATTAAAAGTCAACTATGGTCAATACTCAATAGTGTCATTATTGAACTAAATCTTAGCATGCAGACAAAAGGTAAAGAAGAACTTTATAAAAAAAAAACCCTATAAAATAATGATACAAACAAAAAGGCCAAGCAACAGAGAAATAGACAGAGATAGACACTAAAATCAGCAAACAACAAAGCCAAAGACTCAAACTTTCGAAACATGCAACACCAAACCGGAATCAACAACCAACAAACCTAAGCCGAAAAATCAAACCCCTAAAATCAGAAGAAAAAAAACTTTCTGGAAACATGCAACCCAGATTACAATCGGAACCAAATAAATTTCTGCAAAAACAACACATTTGACATGCAATCGCATATCCAAGAAATCAATAGAACATAAAACACCAAAAATTCATTCGATCATGATTTTAAAATCATCAAAGGATAAAGAAAGGACGTTGATTGAAGAAGAAAACGATGCTTTGATGAAGAAGAAAAGTAAGGGGGAATAACCTTCTTTGGTTGTCTAGACTGCACCGCTACAACAATAAGGAGGAAGTGATCATAAAACAACTGATATATACCCACACGCCAAATCAGGTGGTTTTTACATTTAGTGATTTAGATATTATAATGTCCAAGGTCTGAGTTTCAACTTGCTTCAAGAGTCCTTAACAAAGTTAAACATAATTGAATTCAATATACCAGTGGAACAAAGTATGAGTGATATAATTTAGTATTTCTTCATAACAACTGAATAGCCATCTCCCAAAATTCATTCACCAAAACAAACAACACTTAACCTTTCTGGAGAAACACAACCCTTCAATACTGAACGAAATGCACAAAATGTTAACCAACTCTATATAATAAACAAAAGTTACAACTGCTATGTAGTTGGAGACGTAAACACAATTGATTGAACTCTATGATTAAATATGAGTGTTCTATGTTTACTTTCTTCATATATTTTACTTTTGAACCAAACTTCTATTCTAACATATATAGAAGATGTCGACAATTATGATAGCACCTACAAACAACTATGGACTTCCCTTTACCCAAACACACAAACATCTTTTAGTTACACCCCTTAATAAATTATGGAGTTCATAAGCCAATTAACTATCATAAAATAATGATGGAGTAAATTGTTTCAATCTTTTAATACCAAAGCTAATACTAATATCTACACAAAAAACTCATCAAATGAATAAATTATCAAATTATAGTAGTAAATGAGCAAAGTAATTGGGACACACTTTGCTCCATGCATTAAGAAGGCTTGACTTGCCAACATTAGGACGGCCATCAACTGCTATCTGCAAGAATTTCATATTAAGATTCATAATAGGGAAGTAAACAACAGATATCATCAAATTCATATAAAAATAAAAGAGAAAAGTTCTACACTTGATAGAATCATCACCAATTTTAGTCAATTTCACAAACACCTTGTGTGCAATTTACACTAAGTGTGATTTAATCTCAAAAGATTCAATTTTTTTCACAAGTTACATGTATAGAAACATCACAATCAAAAACAGAATAACAAACAAAAACAACCCAGAATCACCACAAAATAAAAATTTCTTAAGCTCACAAAAAAGGGGTCCAAATTGGCATTAAAGATGAGCAAATTATTTCCTTTTGATTCTAAATACAACAAAACAAAACAAAAATTCTCTCTCAGACCAAACACAATATTTCTTCTCTCTCAAATTTTTTTCACTTATATTTGGTGTTTACAAACCGGAATTGCTAAACAACAACCCAAAACCAAAAAATCAAACCCTTAATTGAAATAAAAAAAAAACAATTTTCTGAAGACATGCAAGCAAAATTAGAACCATAAAATAAACTAATGAGGAAGCGATCGTAAAAGAGGAAATATATACCTAAATGCAAACCATGTGGCAACTAAGAAACTTCAAACACTTATTGGATTACAAAATTGCCATCCAGGAGGGCAAAATTGTAAAACCATCCTGCCAAAATTATTATAGTTAGTTAATTAGCTAATTCAAGTAGAATCTATCACTCTTCATGGTTGATGCAACCCTAAACCACCACAATTTGGTGGGATTGCTTCATCCTAATTAAATCAACATTTTTATGAGTTTGATTTTACTTTTGCAATTTTTTTTTACCATTATTATATATTGACTATTACTTTCATTCCATTTAATTTTAACTCGGCAGAATGTGTTTAAAAGTATAGGTCGAGAAACTTCATCGAAATTTAAAAAATAAGAAAAGCTTGTTATCATTATCATTATATATATGTAATTAAAAACATAGGTCTAGAAAAGCTTGTTATCATTTGAAAAACTTAATTATCACAAATATATGATAATCATTTATACATACATCTCTTGTAAGAAATTGGAAGTGATTTCTAACATTCATGTGATACAAAGGTATGTTTTAAAATATAAACATTTCCCGAATCATCCTCTGGCTAGTTTGTCACATTTCCTTGGCATGGTTCATACATCCAAGAGTAGCTACGTCGACAACTTCCATGCTTCCATGATCAGAGTTGAGACCATAAATAATCAGACCAATATCAATATATCTAATACAAGAGAAGATGACATTTATATCTCAAGAACGATATCTGCAACCACAGATATTGAAATGTATTAGTTGTATAAAAAAAATCGAGAAGATATTTTTTTAAAGGATGATTTTTTTTTTTTGAGAGAAAAGGATGATTGTGTGTTATAATTAGATTATTCTTGTTTCTTAAATTAGATAATTAGATTATTGTATATTTCATGAATTTATTTTAAAAACAAATTGTGAAATCACCTCATTTTCTAGCTCAAATTTGGATCAGCACCTTCCCTTTTTTATACGATGTATGTATGTGCTGCAGTAATCTAAGTCATTCATCTACATCTACATCTCTCTCTTCTATATTGTTTTTGTTTTCTTTATGGATGATATCTCAAATGATTTTCAAATTTTTATTTTTATTTTTTATAAAAATGTCATTTTTATCTTACAACATAGTTTTCATAAGAATAAGGGTGTGTTTGTTTCAACTTTAAAAAAAATAGATTTTGAGTTGAAAGAATCTAGAGATTTTTAAAAAATCTAAAGCTATTACTGTTTGTTTATGATCATAAAAATAATTTTTTTAAAGATTTGAAGCTCTTATGCTTGAGTTCCTTATGTTTAGAAAAAAATAGATTTTGAAAAAGCTACTTGAAATAACTTTTCATTTTGAGGCTAAAAATGATTTTTTTAACAAAATAAATTTTTAAAAATCTAAAACAAACACTACAAAAATAAAAAGCGATTTTTTAATCAAAAAAATAGATTTTTTTTTAGATTAAAAGCTTAGGACATTTTTTTTTAACAAATTAGGAATTTCATACTAAAAATAAACAAATCAATGATAGAACTTACATTCGGAATCTGTCTTGACCCATTTGCATCCTTTCTCCACATCACTAGTTGCAAGCTCTTCTTCATATTCATACTTATATTCATATTCATCTCCATCTTCATAATCAGACTCGGGCATTGAATTGTTTTCAAGGTACTTGCTTACAAACGTTGTTGAACATGAACCATATGGATGTATTTTGTGAAGTATTGCCCTTAGAATCTGTAATCACAATTGACAAGCAAATCAATAATCAGTCAATCATCTATACATCTATATTTTATTTAAATGAAATACATGGTTTTAAAGTGGCCTTTCATTTTCAATTATACTCTAAAATAACTTTATCTACAAAATTGTTAGAATGTCGATGTTATTAAAAAAGATATCAATTTATACTATATTGCTGGCATCATTGAAAAAAATAAATATAGTTGTTACAATATAAAAGTGAAGAAGATCTATTAATTTTAATCTAAATCAAAATTTCATAAGTTTGTAATTTATGCGCATGAGCGCAATAAAAAGAGTAAAACGCTACTAAATATAAGAGAAATATTATGTGGACATAAAAAAATGATATCTAATATTACATTATACTGAATAAACTAGAGTTAGATGATAGGTTAACTAGAGTTACCAAGTTGATTAAGTAGTTAGGGAGTTAGTTACTCTAATTCACTCCTATAAATACTTCACTCTATTATACTCAATCATTACCTTTTATCAATTTATTCATTTCTATAATGAGTTTCTATGAATATCTCCCACACAAGTACTCTTATGCTTATTTTCTTGCTGATCATTATGATCTTCTTCACTATGATTCCATGATTCATAACATCTAACATCTATTTTTATATGATTTAGATACAAATTGTTTTTTTGGGTTTATATACAATTGTTGTTTCTTTGTAACCTCTTTCTCTCCTTTATCTTTTTTGATAAAAGATAAGGAAGGGGTGAGAGAGGGGTTAAAAAGAATTTTATGGAGTATTCAATAAGATGAGGAAACAAAAGCTTTCATGGCTTTTCACTTACGTTTTCCATTCTAGACTCTTTAGAGAGTGGATCTTTGAACACAGATGTAGGTGGCAATTCACCTCCACAAACAAAAATCTTCTTAAGAAGGAAAGAAAGTGATTGTTTAGAAACTTCATTCTTATTACTTTTATCCAAACTCTCTCTTCCCCTATTGCATATTAAATTGTTGCTTGGATAGAAATTACCACTCTCTTCCAAATTCATTTTCAATTCATTCTGAAAATTTCCATCTTCTTCAAAAGAGAACGCATGTGTGAAATTTTGAAAGGAGTATGAATCCTCTTCATCAATACTTTGATTTGAATCTTCATTCAAATTGTTATTCCCAAGTGTTCCAATTGCAAGTATTGCCTGATCCCAATCACTGAATTCTTGTTTATAAGATTCACTCAGCATATGATCTGTTGGAATATAAATACAAAATGCAAAAGAAAATTAATCAACATATTTCACACTAATTTGGCTTCAAGAGGCTGCAATATTAATATAGATAAGGGAAACACTAACATATGTCATATGCATACGTAGGGAATGTATCGTCGAAATTTGCTCTTTGAAATATTCAATACAAAAGTTTTACTTTTGGTTTTTTAAGTATGTGTCCTTATAACACATGTTAGCATGACATGATAAAGAGAAATATTTCAAGTATTGTTTGTAAATGTTACTTTTTCTTATCTTTTTGAAAAATGGAATAGTTCAATACAAAACCTTAATTCTATATATTTGAACATTACTTTGTTCTTTGCCGTGAGCATTATTGTGTTCTTAACTCTGTAGAGAATATGTAGAATAGTGTTGTATCCATATGTAGGATATATGTGCATATAGAAACAGTGTATAATCAATGTCATAATCATACTTGAACTGAATATAGTATATATATAAGCAGTTAATGTGTAAATTTATGTTGAGGATTTTGGTGTGATTGGAGACTGATGCTTACGAGTAGCTGAAATAGGGCTTGGTTTCATTTTCCCATTGGTGCCATTAAGCCTATTTTGCATCCACTTAAAGATCTGCAAATAAAAATTAGATGTAAGCAAAATAAAACTAATCAGCAATTAATAATGATATATAAATGTTAAACAATTGTTGTAAAAAAATAATATCAAACAATTAATATGACAAAAGTAAATCTCCTTACATTCATTTTGTGGTGAATTGGTAATGGAGGATATCTTCTAGCTAGCTAAAATAAAATGAAAACATATGAAGGTGGCAGAGTGAGGTAGTAGAAGTAGAGTGTGCATGCACAGATCCAAGAAAGCTACTTAACTAGTACAGCAAGTGATGAGCTGCAAAGGACTTTAAATAGACTAACTTAGTGGTTCAAGTTCCAAAATAGTGACTATACGAAGCCCCTTGATTTCACTATCTTGTCTTTTTATTATCTACTCTTATCAACCATGAATTATTTATTTATTTATTTATTTTTTCTTCTTCTTCTATTATACTTATTTACCTGTCTCCAGGGGTGGCAAAAAAATCCGTGTCTGTGGGTATCCGCGGATAAAATTTATCATGGGCACGGGGCGGGTAGCTAAACGGGTACCCGCGGGTATAATAAACGGGTATTTAACTACTTGTTACTTTATGGACACGGATACAGATATGATGATGCCCATGCTCGCGGGTATCTGTACCCATTAATAAATTACGTAAATTACTAAAACATCTATGTGTATATATAAGAGTGTGGTGCCTAAAAAAAACCCTAATTTACTGTACGGCTTTTCAGTTTTCTCTGTACGACTTTTCAGTTTTGGTTGTTCTTTCTCTCAAGAGCGTCAAAAATTTCTCTGCCTCTCCTCTACTTTTGCGGCCAGGTTTTCATCTTCTCCTTCATCTCTCTTTTTTTTTTCTTCTTCTTCTTCTCCTTATCATGATTACTTGTTTATGATTTTAGAATTTAGGGCTTTCTAATTTTAGAGGAATAAACTAATTTTAGGGCTTTCTATTTGTTTTATGGATTTGAATTGATTTAATCTT
>Ga0315914_1008782_pt1 | contig 13295 bp, 7 predicted proteins | sample MpolenodulesMG_FD_203920 | JGI IMG/M metagenome (GOLD analysis project Ga0315914, IMG submission 203920) | Medicago polymorpha root nodule microbial communities from Los Angeles, California, United States - elongated nodules | ecosystem: Host-associated > Plants > Roots > Nodule | place: USA...
TTCCTTCATTTGAGAGATGATCTGGGATTGTTGGGAGCTCCTTGTTGTTTACCAATTTTTAACATGGCAGCAGCCTGTTATAGAAACATGTAAATATACCAAGCAGTAAGAAGAAATAAAAAAAAAACATTGGCTCACATTGTTGCCAATGTGTTAAGATATGGTTATCCAATTTGTTAATGGATAATCTGTGCGATGTTGCTTTCGATTTAGGAGTTAGATAGAGGAAAGCATGAAACAAAGTGTTGAAATAAACAGAAGAAATAAAGCAGGTGAAAAGGAAAATAAGGCAGATTTGTTTTGTTCAAAAAAATAGGACAGATTTGTTTTGTTCAAAAAAAATAGGAGATTAGGTGTGACCTGTTGAGAACATTTCAAAAAAATAGGGCAGATTTGTTTTGTTCAAAAAACAGGAGATTAGGTGTGATTTGTTGAGAAGGAAAAAATAGGGTTAATAATTAAACAGGGGTATTAGAGTAAAATTAACCATTAAGGTTAAGTTAAAATTAGGGCAAACATTAGCTTCTGGGTTAACTTTAATAAATAAGAGATTTTTGTCATTTTTAATGAGTTTGTTACATAAAATCTAAAAATACATAAATTCAGATTTTTTGTTTGTTTGAAAGAACATAAATTCAGATTATACAATCTAAAAATACCTACAATAAATTTCGAATTATATAATTCTAACGGATGATATTTTGAAAGAAAAAACAAAAAAGAGGGTGCGGGAAATCAATAGGTGAAAAAAAATAGTAGTAAAAAATTATTGCAAAGAAAAAAACTCTTTTTATTTTGACAATTACAATAAAACCATAAATAACAGCTCCATCCAAAAAAACCAAAACGCAAACGCAGCAGAGTTGCGCGCAATTGATAACAACACAGGTTCTTTCTTTCTGTTTTCTCAAAATCCCTCAAACTTTTCAATTTCTTCTATTCTCTCATTTTCTCTTTGATTCTAGTTCATGATTCATAATTTCATAACAACCATACTAAAATCAACAACATTGGTTACTACCCATTATGTTGAATTTCTCATTTCAGTTTCACAATTCTGTTCCTTGTTGTCTTCATCCAAATGTTGTTTGTAGTAATAACTACCTTGGTAACAATGTTGTTTTGTTTTCACAACAACAAAATTGTTACGTTTCCTCAATTGGGTCATTAGGGTTTCATCATTCCACCACACCACTCTTGTCTAAGGATAATAATCTTGTTCCTAGTGTTGTCGATTTTAATTTTCCTCAACAAAAGTTTGATAATGTTGATGTTAATGATGAATATGATGATGTTGTCGATGACAATTATGTTGTTGTTGTTGATGAATATGAGAATGTTGTTGATGATGATGAAGAAGATGAGAACGATGAAGGAAGAGAGGAATTTGATTCATCTTTTGTGTCCAATAAGAAACTGTCTCCTTTAGGAGAAGTGGAACAAGGTGTTGATGTGTATTTTGTGGCGGAGAAGGAATTGGGTCCCTTGGGAGAAGTGGAAGAAGAAGATGTTGATGTGTCTTTTGTGGCGGAGAAGGATTTGCGACGCCAGGGTTTGAATGTTGTGAATGAGGATGGAGTTCTTTTTTTGGAGGAAATGGATGAGAATGTGTTATCTAATAGGATTTTAGAGCTTAGTAGAACTAATAAGATTAGGAGTGCAATGGAGTATTTTAGGTCAATGGAAATGTTTGGTCTTTGTCCGAATATTCATGCTTGTAATTCTCTTTTGTCGGGTCTTCTGAGAAATGGGTCGTTTAAAGATTGCTTTAAAGTATTCGATTTTACGAAAGAGAAAGGGATGACTACGGGGCATACTTATAGCTTGATTCTTATGGCATGTGCGAAAGGTCAAGGATGTGATTCGGCCGTTGAATTCTTCAGAAAACTAGAAAGGGTATGTGATGTGGAGAAAGATTTTGATGCCGTTGTTTATAACACAATGATATCGATTTGTAGGGAAGTTGGCAATTGGAGTGAAATAGAGAGGTTGTGGAGGAGTATGAAGGAAAATGGGTGTGATCGAACACTGGTTACGTATCGCCTGTTAATTAGTAGTTTTGTACGTTGTAACCAAAGTGAGCTTGCTCTTTATGCTTACCATGAAATGGTTCAAAATGGATTTGAACCAAACAACAATATATTAAATTCCATCATTTGTGTATGTGCTAAAGAGGGAAAATGGGATGAAGCATTAAGCGTCTTTCAAAAAATGTTGACAGGCGACTTCAAACCAAACTTAGTTACGTGCAATGTATTGATTAACTCACTTGGAAGGGAAGGGGAACTCAATCTGGCATTTCAGGTATACAATTCGATGAAATCGTTTGGCCAAAAACCAGATGCGTATACATACAACGCTCTAATGACTTCTCTCAACAAGGCCAATAAACACGATGAAGCTCTCAAGATTTACAGTCGGATTGAAAGAAGTCAAATTTGTGAATTCAACAAACATTTATACAATACTGCTTTAATGTCTTGCTCGGAGCTAAGTTTGTGGGATAGAGCTGTCGAAATTCTGTGGCAAATGGAAGCTTCTGGACTGTCTGATTTGACAGTTTCGTATAACCTAGTGATCAGGACTTGCGAGCTTGCAAGGAAGCCAAAAATTGCATGGCAGGTGTATGAGCATATGGTTCACCAGAATTGCAGTCCAAACATATTTACTTATCTGTCCATAATAAGATGCTGTACTAGAGGACAACTCTATGAAGAACTAGAAGAAATCCTAAATGTGAGTATTTTTTTTATTTTTTTTTTGAATTTCTTAGCAATATTTGTCTTAGTCTAGCTTGTTATAAAACCACAAGTAATCCTTAATTATCTATTGCTAGCTAAAATTGTTTCCTAAATAGATAATACTTGAACCTCTATCAATGTATATATTTGTTTACACTAGCATTACCACCATTAAAAAAAATATTTGTTTACACTAGCATTACTTTCACCTAACTGTTTCAATAGTGTTTTAAAAACAACCGAATAGTTTAAGGTTGAATTTGAACCAATCATTACTACGGTTGAGTTATTTTAGAAGTCCGATCGCAGTTCCCCCTCGGTTGGAGTGGTTTAAGGTGGATGAACCATGACCTGAAGGCCTTACTGGTTTGGTTTTTAAAACATTTATCATCAAAATCATTTGTGAAACCCACTTGGGCTGGTTTGGTGGTGTTGGCTTAGGACCTTGGAGTGTGCTACTCTCAAGGTCTCAGGCTCGATTCTCTCCGAGGCCAATTTCGGTGGGCTAATTTAGCTTCAAATTTTTTTTTTTCTTTTTTCTTTTCAGTTTATGAATTTAAATTTTGGATTTCAAAATCATGTATATTTGAGTCACATAGATTATGAAAGAAAAACATCATTTGACCTTACTGATTGAATCAATATGCTGGAATTGAACGTGGAAGAGCTGGATTAACCAATCATAGATCCCCTTAATTTGAGGTTAATTTTAAAAGGTTCTTCTATCTGTGATTTCAAAATACTAAGCTACTTAAGTATTAATTAAAAAAATCCCAAAGAGACAATGGTTTCCAAAAACCTTTGCATCTAGAAGTTTGCCTAACCGAAAAAGTTAGTATTGTTTGTCTTGATATTAATTTATGCTTGCTGAGTATTATGTATACATGGATACTGCTGATCAAATTTGGCTTTTCCATGAAAGTAACAATTTTAATTAAAATTCTTGAATAACTGATTTTTCTCATTGTCTCCTGACGTAAACTCCTTATTATTTCCTTTTGCAGAAGACTGTGCCAAATGCCGCTCTGTATAATGCTGCTGTTCAAGGGATGTGCTTACGTGGTAACATTAACTTGGCAAATGTGGTTTACACAAAAATGCTGGAACACGGTCTTGAACCTGATGTCAAAACACGAGTACTGATGCATCCTACAATAAGAAAATAGTCAATAAATAGATTGCTGTTGCTATCGACTAACATAAAAGAGTTTTGAAAAAATGATGGAAGGGAGGAAAGTATCATTGTGAGCTGAATCAGGGTTGGTCGAACATTAAGTAACTCTTTTTGGGTGCTAGGAAACAGACAACAGACTCAAATGTCACTGTAAGTCTGTAACAACTGTGTAGTTACTGTCTGCATGACTTTCTCTCATCTATGCTGCCGAGTTATGTAAAAATCATGTTTAATATGTATGTAAAAGATGCATGAGTTTTTTGTGAATAGTAGTTTTTTGTCCACGAGTTGTCAGTATAAGAGTTTGACCTTGTAACTGTAAGAGATGGAGTTCAAAGTTTCTCGGAGATGGTTGTAAAATAACCGTCAGTGTCGCTCAAGTTAATAAAAATTTCCCTCTTCATCATTTTCTTTTAAATGATGTAAATGCCCAAATTATTGTACTTCTTTGTGTGCTATGTTCAATATTTCATTTCCTAGACTTAACTGGTGTCTCTCTTGCAACTAGTTTTTGCAGTATTAGTGTTGGATCTTTGCAACTTGTTCTCTGAAACACATTCTTCTTTAAGTATTTCATAAGCTGCTTATGAAAAGCATATAGTCTTACACTAATACTGCAAAGATCTAAAGGCATATAGTCTTGACACATTTTAGAATCGCTCGGTATATGCTTATTTGATAAGCATATAGTCTTACTTTCAGTTTTTCTTATGATATGTGGACAATCATATACTGAGCGATTCTAAAATGTGTATTTTCATTTTTCTTAGCATAGTTTGGTCTGTCAGCAGAATAGTTGGAAATAGTTACTGCTCTTTTTTTTTTCTTTCTCATAACTGTATTGAAACTATGTTTGGATAAACAACTTAATTAAGTTCTTATAGACTAAGTGCATATTATATAAGTGCTTATGCATAAGCTATTTTTAACAAAAGGTAAAATAAAGTCAAAATGTATTCATACAAGATATATAAGCTGTTTATATAAGCTACTTCTATAAGTTCTCTCAAATAGTATCACAAGAACTTATGCCAGTAGATTAGTTCAAATAAGTCAATCCAAATAGGCATCTAGTCTTTTTTTTGACAGTACTGTGGTTCAAAGTTCCCCCCCTGAAATGTCTTTAGTTAACGCACCCCTTTGGAAATCAACAAATATGGTTCACATTATCTTGGTAGTTGCTACTGAATGTCTTCTATAATGAATGTCATTTAACTGTTCAACAGTTTGTGATCAACCTCAGTTCAGGCAATAAAAAGTTGTATTTGTTTGATACCAGTTAGACTTTGGTGGTATGTGTTCTCAAGATATATACAGAATTTATCATTTCCACCCTTTTTGCAGCTTAAGATTAGTCTTCTTCTAAGTACATTATTTTTCTATGGCTCGAAAAAGTTGGAATTAAATTGCTTGGTTTAATGGCAAAGATGACAAAATAATAGTAATTTTGGGTATGGTTTAAGCTAAATTTGTGTGGCATGAGAATTGGTTTGGAGCACATATGAGTTGTAAGCTGATTTTGGTGGTTATATTCATTCCATGTCCAATTTTGGGTATGGTTTCAATCTTTCTTCCTTGTCCAATTTTAATTGAGTCACGTTAGTTAGGTAAACAATGCTGAATGTTGTATTATAAGGATTTCAGTGTAAAATGACACATTTCATCTATAGAATATGATAATTTCTGTTTAGCCCGCCGAATTTCCTTGAAACGCCCCCATTTATTGGAAGTTAGTTTCACGATGGAACAAACATACCGGATGATCGGCATTTTTCTGCTAAATTCTCTCGGACATTTTCCTGAGGTCAAACGGGGGACAGAACCATAAAAAATATACCAAATCGTCAGAATAAAAAAGTGTCATGCATCATTAATTTTTTATAAAACCCGCTAAAGCACAGAACCATCAAAAAGTAAAGAGAGCAATCTCAACCAAAAACTAGTACCAACTATCTTAGCTAAAGCAAGATTATGAGCTTCACTGTTAAGTTCTCTACTAACATGTTTAACCATTACAAATGGAATTTTCTCTAAAATTTCCAACAATCAGACAGTATAGGTCAACGGACACCACAACACTGTTCTTGTTGACATATTTAACCACTCCCCGTGCATCACTGACTACTTTCACACTTTGGATTCCTTGGACAGTTGAATTTTGTCCAAGATGCAAGAAATAGAGAAGGTGATTAGAGTGATGGTGGCCAATTCAGATTGGATGCAGTTATTCCCTAATGCTGTAACACAAAATTCTGCAGTCACTGTTTCAGATCAACTATCCTATAGTGGTGATTTGTGATAACTCGGGCAACAGACATGTCAAAAAAGGATTCAGGTTTGAAAATATGTGGCTCATTGAACCAGAATTTAGCGATGGGGATTTACATACCAGATTTTTTCATGCAGCAGCTTTAGCGTATCGCAAGGTACATACTATAAAATCTTTACTTGAAAGTAACGACGTTATTGTTGATAAGGAAGAAGACATCCCGAAAGTTACTTTGGATTACTCTGGTGATTTGTTTGAATGCCAGAACAGAGTTTGGTCCCTTTGCTTTATCCGCCTTGCATAGATGTTTAACTGATGACATAGCTCAATGTTAACAGCTCAATTTTCCAAGAGTGAATTCCATGATTCCTTATTTGAAATGAAACCAGATAAATGTCTAGGGCCGGATGATTTAAATCTTAAATTCTATCGACATTTTTGGCTAATAGTCACCTACTTGAACCTCCACCTCCCGAAGATAACCACGTGAATCGATCAATACTATGAGCCGATCAATTCGAGAACCTCCGCCATCTTAGCATGAGTCACCCAAACACCTTGAGCCTTCTTTGATCTTGAAGTTGAATGCTCAGGATCAAAGAAGACTCAAGGTGCTTTGGTGGCTCATTCTAAAAATAAAGAAAAATAAATTTTAATTAAAGTATAAATACATTATGATTTATTATAGCGAAGTATATATCCAATAATTTTTTTAGGAGATACATACCATAATATGTAGGGCTCATGTCCAAAAGTAACTATCCTTTTAGCCGAAAACTTTATGTACAAATTTGTCTTTTTTTTTTTGGTAGTGGCCGGAGTTTGAACTCGGACCTTGCATATTTTATGCATTGTTCGAACCAACTGAGCTAAGCTCGCGAGGACATGTACAAATTTGTCTTTTACAGCACAATTCTATTTCAATTAGTAAAATTTTTTAAAACATGAATATTAAAACTGAAATTTAGACAACTTCATATGAAATAGATATTATGAAATTGGAACAACAACAACCAACAACAAAGCCTTTTTTTTACTAAGTGGGAGACAGCTACATGGATCAAATTACACTCTAATGTACTATCATACATCAAATTTCGGTCTAACTTATTATTTTTCCAATCTTTCCTACTAATTACTCTGATAATTTTTTTTAGGTCTTCCTATGCCTATAGTGATTTGGCTATCCTTCATCTTGTCTACTCTCCTTACTACAAAATATATAAATCTTCTCTCTACATGTCTAAACCACCAAATTAATCCGTTTTTCACCATCTTTTCTACATTAGATGTTACCCCATCTCTCTCTCTCTCTCTCTCTCTCTCTCTCTCTCTCTCTCTCTCTCTCTCTCGCATCCAATGCAACATCCTCATTTCTGCTACACTTATTTTATTCTCATGTTGATTCTTCACTGCCCAACACTATGTTTCATACAACACTGTTGGTCTAACCGTTGTCTGATAAAAGTTTTCAACTTGAGTGGTACTTTCGTATCAAAACACCAGAGGCTCTTCTCTATTTCAACCACCGAGATTAAATTCGATAATTTACAACCGCTTCTATTTCTCCGTTGTTATGTACCATGAACTCAAGATATTTAAACTGTGTATCTAGTGGTATGTTATAATCTCCAACTTTCACCTCTAAGTTAGAACTACTACGTCTTTTTTTGAAATTAATTACATTCCATATACGACGTCTTACTTCTACTTAGACGTAAGCCATATGTTGTTTGGCTATCTCCTAGTATTTTCCACACTTTAATAGGTATGTTTTCAATGCTTCTTTTACCTCGTGTTCTTGAATCCAATGATAGTAGTTATAGTTTTCATCATCCTATATTGTGTCCAACATGTTAGAGTTCAACGAGATCTCATATGCTTCATTGAATAACTTACGGAAATACTTCTTCCTTCTATCCTTCATATCTTTCTCCCGAACAATTTTTTTACCCGATTCAACTTTAATACAATTCACTTGATCCAAATCGTTTTCCTTTCTTTTTCGTCTCTTAGCAAGCCCATATACATATTTTTCTCGCTCTTTGGTACCCAATGACTAGTATAACCCACGAAAAGCTTGTGTTCTTGCTTTGCTCACCGTCTTCTTGGTCTCTTTCTTAGTTCTCTTAAAATTCTCCCAGGTTTCAAAATTATTACGACCAATCTTTAAAACATTCCCTTTTGATTTTCACTTTACTTTGAACACTTTCGTTCCACCACCAAGATTATTTACCCCTAGGTTCAAAACCTCTTGATTCTCCCAAAGTCTCCTTTGCTACTTGTTCAATCTCATGTTCCATATTGTCCCACATATCATCTACACTTCCTTGTAGGTGCCAAAAACTCCTTATTAAAGATCTTGTCTTGGAAAGATCATTGTTTTTTTGACTTTAAATGACACCAATTGATCCACGGAGCCACACCGTGGCTTATTCTCTTCCCTCTCCTATAAACTTTGACTTCCATAACCAATACTATATGTTGGATAGTCAAGCTCTCTCTAGATATAAGATCAAAAGCTAACATAAAGTCTAGGATGGATTTACCCTCCGCATTTATCTCTCCAAAGCCATACCCCCATGCAAGCCCTAGAAATTACATGAACCACTCCCCACATGCCTATTTAGACCCCATTCTAGAAAGATATTTTCTCCTAATGGTATATCCTGAATTAAGCCTTCTAAATCCTCCCAAAACTTTACTTTAATGTGTTCTTCAAACCCTACCCGAGGTGCATAAGCCCTAATAACATTAAAATGTTTTGTTCCACTACAATTTTTAGGGCTATGATTTGATCTTCTATCCATTTTACATCCATAATATCTTTCTTCCACTCGTTATCCACAATAATGGCTACCCCATTTTTCGATCTAACTTTTCTAGTGTACCAAAGCTTTAAACATGAACTATCTAATTCTTTCGCCTTTTAGTTTCTTGTAGGCACATATATTAATCTTTCTCCTAGTCGCAGTGTCCACTATTTCTACAAATTTTCTTATAAGAGAGTCTATATTTCAAGTTTCAAAACGAATAAATATATGCATGGGTGGAGGTTCGAACTCCAAACACCCTACTTATTCAGCTTAAAGGTAAATTTCTCTAACCAATAGACTATTTGACGAAAAAATAACTTATAGAGACACATGTCTGACTTTCTATGAGTTTAGATAAAATAACTTTTACGGCAACTAATGAATTGTTTCTTTTTTCATTTTTAAAAATGAAAAAAAAAGAAGAAAAGGACAATTATTTTATTAAGAAATATACATAATTATTTAAAAGAAATTTGGGAAAAAAGTTGTGAATAAATCAGAGCAAACTAAATAAATAAGGCCCCAATTAACGCATCAAATAACCATCTATAATCCTAATTAGTAAAAAGGTGTAGTAAAAAAAAAAGGTGTGGTACTTCTCCAAAAAAAAGAAAAAAGGTGTAGTAAATATTTTGATATTATTGTCTTTATTAACATGAAATGAATCATCCTGCATTTTTGGATTGACAATGAAAAAAACTAATTAAAAAATGTTAGATGAGAGGAAAATAATAAGTTATGATAAAAATTATTTTAATACTCTAAGTATATAAAAAAATAAATTAAAATAGAAATATATGAAGATCCTTTTATAGAATTGACCTCTAAGGCATAGAAAAAAAATACTGAAGGAAGTTCAGTTATATAATATCTGATCATGACAATTACTTTTATACGTTTTCAAATATTTTTTTCTTAACTATACTATATATGAATACGTACTAATCCGCAATTATCACATCCAGTTCAGCAATCTCATAATACTAATTGGGAAATAACTTAGTGAATATACTACATATAATTGTCTTTCTCAACACGAAATGAATAATGTCGTAATTCTGAACTAACTACTTGTAAAAATAAATTATTGCAAATCTGTTTTAAATGCAAAAAAATTAAAACAGTCATTGTGATAATGGTAATACAAATAATTTATTTAAGAAATTATTTTCAAATTAAAATTCCAAAAATAAAATAAAAAATTAAAGTTAAATTACATGCTGGTCCTCTCCAAAAGCAAGAATTACTTTGTCTAAAAGTCTTAGCTCAACTGACAAATGCCGAAATTGCAAGGTCGGACGTCGTGACCCGGGTTCGAACCCAGGACCTCACAATAGAATGTATATACAAGACAATATATTAACACCCAAATCATTAATTGAATATAACATTCAAAAGAACATATTATATGTTACTAAGAATAAAACATCATAAAACATCTTTTTAAGATCAATCATAATTTTAGAAAACCAAATTCAAACTACAAAATTGAGGTTTCTTCCAATTATAGGTCCAAAGCCGCTATTACGCCAATCTTCTTCTTTTTTATTTTTGAATATATTTTGTAGACAATAAGATATATTCAAAGGTTCTTTAAAAAAAAAATATATTCAAAGGTACAAAAGTAGAAGTTCTAGTGCTTGATAGCCAAATTCATTTACTATGTTATCCTCTTGTCTGAGCAATTTTTGTCTACTGATATTTATAAGTTAATTCCATCATTGATCAATGAGATAACATAATTTTACCATTTGAAATGAGAGAACATCCTTCAACTAACTTATTGAAATTTACATCCAACATAACCCCAATCTAATAATTTAAAAATCGAACCGTAAAAACTAAGTTGAACCAAGAACTAGTCAGCTCGTTGGTTGGTTTGGTTTTGATTCTACCTTAGTATAATTGAATCAAATGGAACTGGTTGAACTGCAGTTGCATGCTTCATCTCGTTCTTATTATTTAATTTTTTTTTGGCATCTGGTTAGTCATGGTTCGATTGAATCATGACTAATCGGATCATAAAATAAAACAATGATTTAATGGTTTTTGTCATGACAATTAGGAGACTTTATCTTATAACTCAAGTATTGCAATGAAATAAGAACCATTAAGAAAAGAAGAACAAGGATCAATGGAGCAAACTAGTATTATTCATTCACTTTTGTTTTTGCCCCTACAACGGGGCAATACAAGACAATAGAAAAAAAAGAAATACAAGACGTTGAATTAAAGAATTGGATTCAAACCAAGAAATCAATACAAGATTGGGGTCCTATGAGACACCAACACAGACACCAAACCCCACGCTCCGACACTAGTAACGAATTAAAAAATAAAAATAATGAAAGTAATCACATCCGGACACCGACACATGTTAGACACCAGACACATTCAATCTGAAGGGTCAGTGCTATGCAGCTTGTATCAATCTAATTTTGAAGAGCAGAATAATCTAATTCTGCCAAATTCATTTACTCTTGTATGAGCATTTTTTGTCTACTGATATCTGTAAGTTAATTCCAACATTGATCAATGAGATAGCAGAATTTCACCATTTGAAATTAGAGAACTTCCTTCAACTAACTTGTTGAAATTTACATCCAACATAACCCCAAACTAATGATTTAAAAATCGAACCGAAAAAACTATGTTGAACCAAGAACGAGTCAGCTCGTTAGTTGGTTTGGTTTTGATTCTACCTTACTATAATTGAACCAGATGGAACCGGTTGAATTGCAATTGCATGCTTCATCTCGTTCTTATTTTTTATTTATTTTTGGCATCTGGTTAGTAATGGTTTTGTTGAATCATGACTAATCGGATCATAAAATAAAATAATGATTTAATGGTTTTTGTCATGATAATAATGAGATTGAGTAAAGAAGAACAAGGATCATTGGAGCAAACTAGTATTATTCATTCACTTTTTTTCCCCCTACAACTGGGCAATACAAGACACTGGAAAAAAAAAGAAATACAAGACATTGAATTAAAGAATTGGATTTAAACCACGAAATCAATACAAGATTGGGGTCCTATGAGACACCAACACAGACACAGACACCAAACCCAACGCTCTGATACGAGTAACGAATTAAAAAATAAAAATAATGAAAGTAATCACATGTGTCGGTGTCCGGTGTCGGACACCGACACATTTTAGACACCAGACACATTCAATCTGAAGTGTCAATGCTACTCAGCTTGTATCAATCTAATTTTGAAGAGCAGGATAATCATGTGATGGAGCAGCAGCTTGAGAATGATTTAGGACATCATACAGAACAAGCAGATTGAAAACTCCAGGTTGTGTGAGCCAAGCAGTCAGCACTTCTCCAGGAGACACCAATCTTCCCAAATTATTCTCATAAATTCTGAAGGGGGAGCCCATGCCATTTAGCAGTGCTTCAACAGCCTTTTTCAAATTGCCATCTCCCAGCACTTTACTGTGCTTTCCCCAGCCAGTTAAAATGCTGCAAAGAAATAAAATAAAATGAAATTGTGATCAGCAATTTAATCATCTTATTAATCCAATTAAATGAAAACAATAAAAAGTTTATACGTAGTAAAGATCCTTACTTCACAAACTTAGGAAGTTGAATGCCTTGAAAAAGAGAACTATGCAAACTGAGCAACCATGAATGAACCATTGCACAAGCAGCACCACAAGACATCCGATGCAGATCCAAGCAAGAAATTGACCATTCGCCTTTCCACACATTCCGGCGTCTCCCTTCAATTACAACCATTTCAGCTCCGCGTCTCTGTCATAAAAAACAGAAAATTAGAATGTTAGATAAATAAATTAGAAAATTAACAGAAGCAAAACTAGCAAATTACTAATGGCTGGACTTTTTACCTGACCGAAGTGCCACAGCATATCAGTGAGGGCATTATAAAAGGCAGACGAAGTTGAAGGATCCATACGCATGATTTCATCGAACAGAGTCTCAGCAGAAAACCATACTTGTTCTCTGTAACCCATCAACAGTCCATTGGTTACACCATACACCTGATTATCAAACAGGCGGAGCGTGTCTAACAGCAGAGATGCATCCTCATATGAATTGCAGCGACTGCATCAAAATGGATCAAATTATATGGTTTGAAAATGGTTATAATTCATGCGAGAATATCAATGAACACATTACAAAAGATGTATAATTCAAAAAATATTGTCAAAGTATTTACCTGCAAGCATTCAAAATGGCTGAAAATGTGACAACATTTGGTTTAATGTTCAGCTCATGCATTTTTTGGAAGAGCCACAATATGCAGTGTTTGTCTTGTCG
>Ga0315914_1008785_pt1 | contig 13294 bp, 7 predicted proteins | sample MpolenodulesMG_FD_203920 | JGI IMG/M metagenome (GOLD analysis project Ga0315914, IMG submission 203920) | Medicago polymorpha root nodule microbial communities from Los Angeles, California, United States - elongated nodules | ecosystem: Host-associated > Plants > Roots > Nodule | place: USA...
TCTTTGCTTTTTGGCTAAATACTACGATTTGTACTATTTTATGAGTTGATTTGAAATTTTATAGATCATAGTTTTATTTCAATTCTAATATTTTTTATTGTCTTTTCATACTTAAAGTGCGAGTAATGGGTACGGGTATGGGCACTTAGGTGCCCATAGGGTATGGGGAAGGGCACTAAAGTTGTTGCCCACGAGGGTACGGACTTGGGTACGGGCATTTTTTAAAAACGCCGGTATGGGGATGGGTACTATAGTACCCTACCCATTGGGTACCCATTGCCATCCCTACCCTTAGTCCCATATTATAAGCAAAAAAGAAAAATCACACTTATTAAGAAAATTAAAACATAGTAGTTTGTAACATAGTTACTTGTGTTATCTTTGAAATAAATTTTATAGGAAGATGTAAAAACAATTTTCATTGATAGTTGATTATAGAGAAAATAAAAAAGAGAGCATATTGAATGCACTTTGCATTTAATTTTACTTTGGAAAAGATAATTTTTTGAAAAAACATAATTAAATATGATAAAAGTTGGTCTTTTTGCTTATAATTTGAGACAAAGAAAATGAGTTTTTTTTATTTATAATCTGGGACAGAGGGAGTAACTCTTTAATTTACAACAAATGAGTTCGAAATAACTTATACTATATTTAAATAAGTTTTTATAAAAATTGTTTTTAGAAATATAAAGTAAAACTTATTTTTTTTAATTTATACTATATAACATCAATCAATTATTTGAGATTTTTGTAAGAGAATCAATTATTAAAAATTAAAAACCAAACTTTGTAGAGGGTGCTCAGTTATTAAAACAGACGTGTTTTTCAAGCTTCGATTGAAAAATGAAAAGAAAAACCAAAAAAATCTAATATGCGGTGAGCGTGGATCGAACACGCGACCTTCAGATCTTCAGTCTGACGCTCTCCCAACTGAGCTATCCCCGCAATTTGAATAGTTTTGTATGCTAATAAATTAATTACTCTACACAGACTAACCAACACAATTACAGTGAATTCAATCCGTAATAAGAGCTTCTATACTTTCGAAAATTAAAAATAAAAGTTACTCTGAATATTACTTTTTTTTTGTCATAGTCCTTACACTGTATAAAATCCGTCAAATTAATATGTATCGATATAAATTTATGAGATATTACAGAAGGGACATATTTCCTATAACTTATAGACTAACTTGACGGATTTTTCACGGTTAGGAATTATATATTATGTTTATATAGTTTAAGAAAATAGGAGAAAGAGTAACGGTTAAGAGACTAAAATGATAATTTGCTCTTATGAATATAATGTTTAAGGCGGAAATGGCTATTTTCATTTTGAAAAATGGCCGTTGAAGAAGAAAAAATTGTAATAAATGAATTATCTGATAAAATTAAATTAAATCGTACAATTTATTATTAATTTATTTTAAAAACTCGTGTCAAACTTATGGGACGATTAATGTCGGAAACCAATCTCACTTTATACCGTTGGGGTTCAATTGAAGTGAAAACAAAATTTTGTATCCCAACTCAAACATAGTTAGCAATACTTAGCATCAAGATTATATCACTAATTCTGATCTTTAGATTTTACAATGTGCCTTTCTAGCAAACTAAACCTACAACATCATAAATTCTGAACTTTTCTTTCTTCCTTGAGTAATATTGTTTTTTTAAGTAAAAAGAGGTGCAAATGGTAAACCAATTGCAACACCCTTAAAATATATAGATAGAAAGAAAAAAAAACAAAAAAAGAAGGGGGACATAGACCAAAACCCTCTCAGATAAGGAAAAAACAAAACAAGAAAAAACAAAGCATATAAGAAATAAAAAGCAACAAAAAACCAAGAGACAGGAAGGAAAAAACAAAACCCATTGATAGAACTCAAATCAATTCGGAGGTCTTCCCTTAGAATGAGCGTTATGAACTTGAAAAACCTTTATGCACATTCTTCTTCTTTCTCTTAGACACCTCAATAAAAGGTTCTTGATAACAAGAGAGCGGTTCTTCAAATAGTTGAGAGTTGCCTCTCTTTCTTTCTCATCAGTATACACCTGAGGCTCGCTTGCACCAGCATCTCTGTCTTTCAAATATGGCTGTAAAATCTCCAAATCATGAGCGATGTTGGGGTTTAAAACATCTTGGGTAACCATGACATTGGAAGAACTCAAACCACACCAAACACACCCTTAACCTTTGTTTGGTTGAAAAGAAATAGCTGAGAGTGAACTTGAGAAGAGAGAAATACAAGAGAGATGGTCTATTTCTCTTGGTTGGATAGGAGAAAAGTTGGGAAGGGAGACACAAAATTAGTGGGACCCACCACTTTTTTCAATCTCCTCTACCCAACGAAGAAATTGAGAAGAAAGGGTCTTTTTCATTCAATTCCATTAGTGCCCCTTTCTCTTTTTCCATCTTTCATATTTGTACCATTTCTATGATTTTTATATTATACATTCTTCTTTGCTTGTTGAATAAATTTCTTCCCTTTCTTTTATATAATTTTTTTTTAAGTTTTATATAACTTGTTGGTTAGTAAGAATAATTTTATTTTTATGTATTTTCTTGTCAAGTTGGTGAAAGTTGAATAAGTTTCATAAGAAATCAAATTCAAAATAAAAAATATATTGAGCTTTTCATTTAAGGGTATTTTTGTCATTATAAAAAATAAACACACTTTTCTCTCTTCTATTTCTCTTAAACCAAACCATACATCAAATCTACTATATTTCTCTCTTTTCACACTCTCTCTTATCTATTTCTCTCTTTACAACATCTCTTATAAACCAAACGTACCCTTAAAGTATTTTTATTACTCTTGGTGGTGCTTGTAAATATATATAGAAAAATGTTGTGTCATTCTTATGATTAGCACATTTTTCAAGATACTTAATAAGTATGTTAAAGGGACAAACACAAAACAAAGATATACTTAAGATACATTTGATAACTATTTTAATTTTATGAAAGGTTTTTACAACTCTATAAGTTCTAGAAACTACTAAATTATTTTTAGAAGAGCAAGGACTTTAGGCACTATAAAGAGATAAAATTATTTTGAATTTTTTATATGCCAAAGAGGTAAAACATGACCGAAATTTTTAAGTTTGTTTATATTTCAGTTAAGGTATTTTAAGAATTAATTTTTTTGAATTGTTTGTACGAAAGTGCAAAGGGAAATTCAGTTTGTCACTAAACCACTAATTTCATTTATGGGTGTTTTCAAGTGTTGGCATTTGATGTATTTTCTATTACTCATATCGACACTTAAAAAATAAACGTCAACTGAGTTTTTAATCAAAGTAACATGTGTAAATTTTTCGGTAAATTCAATTGAAAATCATCTCTTCTTAAAACATGGTTTGATAGTATATATTAATCATTTCAAAAGAGATAGAAAATTAATTTTGGTTTACATTCAATACAACGTCATTTTATAAATAAATATGAATCATATATTTAATGTGAATGAGAATGTAGAAAAAAATCATGCAATTACAAAATTAAATACACATTCATTTTTATCGAACAATTTCATCATAAAAATAAATAAAGTGAAAATTACAATAAGTTCTATTTGTGCATAAATAGGTTCCTTAAACACTGGTGCATTATTCCTATAGATAAATTTACCATGGTCCAACAATATAATCTTTCTCTTTACTAACATGAGAGGTTAAAAAAGTGATGAAAAGGTTAGTTAAAAAAGAATATTTATGATTAGACAGTTGGTTATGTTACTTACTAAGTGTGTTAATGGGACAAACACAACACACAAATATATACTTAAGATACATTTAATATTATTTTTTTTTAGCAAACATTTAATATTTATTATAATTTTATAAAGGGTTTTTACAACTTCATAAATGCTAAAATCTACTTAATTATTTATAGTAGAGAGTGGACTTTATAGATTATAAAGAGATCAAATCATATTCAGTTTTTTTGCATGCAAAGAGGGAAAAAAAATATGGCTGAAATTATCAAATTTGTTTGTGTTATGATTTTATTTCTTTCCTTATTTCTTGTCGTAGCGGAAGACATTGAAGGTAAGCCATCTGTTTATCCTTCTCAAATTTTCTTCTTTACTTCATAGTTCGTACACACTCTTTTATCATGTTTTTAGTAACATTATTTTATTCTCTTTTATGATTATAGGAAGTTGTGAATGTATAAGAGATGAAGATTGTCGGCAAACATATTGTCTGATTTTTTTTGTTCATAAGTGCGAAAATCACAAATGTGAATGTGATGGAATGTTTCATTGATTATATGTGCACTAGACTTAAGAGAGTACACAAATGATCAGTAGAGAAGAACGAGTTCTTGCGCTAGCAAAAGTACCGTTCAATATGCTTTAGATTTAAACATTTCAAGAGATGTCGTTTAGTTATTGTGCTAGCATCCAAAAATTGTATTTTTTTTTCCGTCCTAATATCATATTCCTTGCAATTATAGTTTCTTACTCTAAGATGATGGTGAAGAAATGAAATAAGTCAACAAAGAGTATCGTTTATTACTTTCTTCTCTCTCTACACTTTAGAGGTATCACCATGACCTCCAATTCAAACATATGACACATTCTTTCTAACCCCATCACCATATAATAGTTAAGTTGAAAAATAATTTTTATCCTACTTGTAAGTCCATAATTTTATGCAAATTCTTGTCCTATAGAAAATTTTGATTTGTAAATGCTATTGTTATGTTGGAAAAAAAGTTGTAAATTCAATGGAGATTAAGTTTATGTTTGTTTAAAAAACACAAATTTGTAGAAAAAAACATTATGATGAAAATTTGTCTAAAGAGGCACAACTGAACCTCGAGTCCGCTGAGGAGTATTTTAAGATTTATTATATTTTCAAAAAAAAAAAAGACAGTTAGTTCATTTTCCCTAAAAAAAAAAGACAGTTAATTCATTTATTAGAAGATTTGGGCGGTATAACACATATAAAAATGCTTTTGGGTTCTTAGTTAGCATTGAAAGGCTTAAATATTTTGTAACTTGTCTAAAACATGATAGTTCTCTTGATCTTGATGTTGAAATTTTATTTAAAGATTGTATAGTCTTGTATTGATTCCAATTGAAAATAATATTTGAAAGAACCTCAATTATGAACGGATTATTAATGATTTTACAACAAAAAAATCCAAAGAGACTGATATTTAAATAGTTTTAAAAATATTTAAACAATTTTAAAAATTGTCACTTTCTTAAGGGCACACCATTTTCTTGATTCATCCAGAACATCGAAATTCAAACGACGAACCCTGACCACATTTGAGTATAAGATATATAAAAATGGGAGAATAAAATGAACAATTTCAAGTTAGCTCAAGCAATATTGCTAACCTAGGAAAAAGAATGCTCTAAGATCTCCAACACAAGACTATAAAACCAAGAAAATCTTAGAGATCAAAACACCAAACAATACAACGTTGAAAACTTTTGTGGATTATATTTCTCAAACACCTACTTTAATTAAACCCCAAAGTTGCCTCCGCTGAATAATGCTTAATCTCTTTGGCTGTACACCAACACCAGATGACTTCACACGAAATTTACTTTTTGCAACACATATTAACTTTTTGCACTAAAACAACACCAATCCAACCACAACAAAACTAGTATGAGTTAAAGAATCTTAATAAAGACTAAAGAGAAAAATCTCAATGACCAGACACAAATTTTGGATAATGTTGCTGTAAAAAAAAATTCCGACTATAGTATCCAAGTCTTACCTATTAATATTTAAAGGGTCTTGTTGGCGAGTGTCCCCATCACACTTTTTAAGCATACTAAATTAAGTAATGATTCTTTAAAAATGTTAAAGTTTTCAATTTTCAATGCACTTATTACACAAACTTTCATAAAAAGTTATCATTTAAGGTCCTTAACTAGTGTTTCGGAGACACTAGTTAACATTTTCTATATTTAAATAACTTATGAAAAATATATCATGTAATCTCTAAACTATTGCTTTTCTTATGATTGAATAAATTATAAAAAAAAAAAACTCTAACCCGTGCGATGCTAAATTAGCCACCAATGGCGACCCTGAGGGTGGGCGAGATGGGTAACTGCCCAAGGTCCCGTTTTTTTTTTTTGTCTTAGATGAAGTGGTAATCCATTGAAATTAAACTTACACACAACTGTGAGGTCTTGAGTTCGAACCTGGGTCACGACGTCCGACCTTACAATTTCGGCATTTGCTAGTTAAGCTAGGACTTCTAGACCCACTTAGGGTCCCTGTTTGAAGAACAAATTAATACCATTAAAATTATATTTACATACAAATACCTATAAACAACTCTCTCTATTAGATTTGTTGCATTCTACACACCAAAGAGTTATATTAGGTTGTCGAGAACTCTTTCTCTCTTCTCCCTTCAGCTTGTGTTAACGAGCTATTCTTCTCCTCATCTCCTTTTTATGTCACTTTGGAATTAAGAGTGTTCTTAAGACCATATAGTCAGTGGCGGAGCCAAAAAAAAAAAGTTCGGGTGGGCCACTAAAATTAACCGTTGAAAAATTGTTTAAAGTCTCGCAAAATAGACCAAGAACAAAATTTCTACTTGTGAAGTTTTGACAAAAAGACAACTCAACTTGTCTTATTTTTTAACTTGGGATTGTCTGACATAAGTTCGGATTTCAAACCCCAAAAAAGTTAAACTCACTAGTAGATCCTATTAATGTGTATTCATTGGGTATGTTATAAATAGAGAAACATATAAGTTTTATGACCAAAATGCTAAAGTGATCATAGAATTAAAAGATGTCGATTTCTATGTAAATATTTACCCCTTTAAATAAAGAACAGTGGGGGCATTAGTGAGGCACTAGTAGGAGTACGACATTAGTGGGGGCAAACTAAATACCCTTTTAAAAATTAAAAACTAATGGGGGCCTTATATTTGATCACATTCCAGTAATCAGAAATAGTTATGAAAACATTGTACGAGATGTTATAGAACCTCGAAGAGATAAGAAAGCAAAAATAACTAAAGAGTATGAACCTTATGGTTTATACATTGAAAGAAGATCCATTAAGCCTTAAAGAAGCTATATCCTCATTGGATGCTGAATTATTACAAGAAGCAATGAATGATGAAGTGGAGTCCAACAAAACATGACACTTAGTTGACTTGATTCATGGTTGCAAACCAATCGGATTGTATTTGGATTTTGAAAAAAAATACTAAAACTTGATGGTTCAGTTGATGAATACAAGACTCTCTTTGTAGTAAAAGGTTTTGGACAAAAAGAAAAATATAGACTTCTTCGACACTCATTCATCAGTCACTAGAATCATATCCATAAGAGTACTGGTCGATTTAGTCGTTGTTCATAACTCGATAGTACTCCAAATGGATGTGAAAGTTGCCTTTTTTATGGTGAACTAGATGAAGAAATCTATATGAAACAACCTGAAAGTTTTGTGATTCATGAACAAGAAAACAAGGTCTGTAAGTTAGATAATTCTTTGTATGGTCTAAAATAAACTCTTAAGGAATGACATGGAAAATTTGACATTCTAATGTCATCAAATGAGTTTAAAGTGAATGAAAGTTACAAATATATTTACAACAAATATGGAAATAATATTTGCACGATCATATGTCTGTATGAAGACGACTTACTCATATTTGGTTTAAAGAATCATGTTATGAATTATGTGAAATCATTGTTTATCATTAACATTGATAAGAAAGACCTAGACAAAGTTGAAGTAATTCTTGGTTTCAAGATTACTAGATTAGAAAAGAGAACCTTTTTGATGAATCTCAAGGAAATGTAATTATTTGACTGTAAACTTGCAAGCACACCTTATGATTCAAGTGAAACTCTTCAAGAACACTTGAGATGGAGTTAGACAAACAAAATATGCGAGCATCATTGGCAGTCTTTAGGTATGCCACTAAATGTATTAGACCCGACATTAGCGATGTCGTGAAATTCTTGTGCATGTTTACTAGTAGACGGATGAGAAACATTGTCATGCTATTGAAAGAGTCATGATAAGACCGGCTCTAGGATTACATTATGAGGAGTAACATATTGTACTTAAATGGTACAAGATATAAAATATTACATCCTTCAGATGAATATTTAGTGACCAGTGGCTACACATTGAACATCACTAGAGGAGTTGTTTGTTGAAACAAATGATATTGACTCAGTCCACTATGAAATGTATCTGAGATGAGAACACTAGAGAAAATTAGCAAAGAATCAAGTTGATAAGATGCTTGCTAGTTGAGAACCCTTAGTGGGTGACACCGTTGCCAGAAGTGTTAATTCATTGTGACAGTACTGCAACTATTACAAAAATTGAGAATCTTTACTACAATGGAAAGAGACGATAATTAAGGCACGAACACATAAAGGATTAGAGAGCTAGCTACTCTCGAAAGGAACGGTTAAAGTAGATCATGTACGTACTGATAAAGAATTAGTCAATCCTTTGACGAAAGGAATTACTAGAAAGAACGTCCTAAACACATCCAATAGGATGTGACTAATGCCCAAAGATCACAAGTGATGGTAACCCGACCTACACGACTGGAGATCCGAAAAAATAGATTCAATGGGTAATAATAAGTCACAAGTGATAGAACTTGCTATTATAAAAGTAAGAAAGCATGATTTCTGCAGCGATAAAAGGATGAGATAATAGAAACTCTTAGTGAGATCTATACTCTATGTGGAGTGGAGTACATTGCTACAAGAGTACTCTGAATAGACTCACCTATACGAATGTGGAACTAAGGTCGGTTCCTATGAAATTCAGGGCAGAATAACTAGAGCGTTCATTAAAACTGGGATAGACGTGCATGGCTATAAACACACATGCTTTGAGAATACACTTTAGAAAAGGTTTGTGTGCGGACTCTATGTCTAAGATAGAGTTTAATGTTGTAGGAAACTCTTGTTAAATCGGAATACTATCTGCTATGCAAATGTTCATGTTATAGGCGACAACTTTGTTTACTAGTAAACCTTATGGAGACGTCTTTGACGGTATTTCTGAAACCATTTTTTAAATTCAAGTGGGGGATTGTTGGAACATGTGTGGAAATTGAGTTAAAAGATTAAACACAAATTTCCATGATGGGTAGAACTAGTGTTGTGTGAATTGAAAAAGTGGAAGTTCCACGTCGGATGGAACACACACATTAGTAGTGCTTATATAGTGGGGGTGTACCTTTAAGTGGGTACATAATTATGTGAACAAAGTAAGCACTAGAGAAAAATATATATTGATATATGTATATATTTTATTATTTGGAAATGATAAGTTAAATAATTAATTTAATCATTATTAGAAAGTGCTTTCTTAATCCCCAAGTTTTACTAAAATATTTTGGAACGCAATTTATAATATTTCGGAACACAATCTGAAATATTTTGGTATGCAATCTAATATATTTTAGTGCATGATCTGAAATATATTTTGATACTCGATAATATATTTCTGTACTGACTAATATATTTTTGTGTTCAACATGATATATTTTGATACTCAATTTGAGATATTTTTGTACTATATCTAATATTACTTGTTCCCAAAATTTCTCACTTTTTAGTTGTGAATTTTCTCTATAAATTGAGAGCTCACATAGTGCATTCTACACACCAGAGAGTTATATTGAGATGTCGAGAACTCTTTCTCTCTTCTCCCTCTAGCTTGTGTAACGAGCTATTCTTCTCCTCATCTCATTTTTCTGTCCCGTCGGAATTAAGAGTGTTCTTAAGACCATATAACCCTTTTTCAGTATATTGTCCCTTCGAAATCGAGAATGGTCTTAAGAGCATAGTCCCTTCGATAATTCATTTCCCTTCAGAATAAATAATATTTTAAGATCATAATCCCTTTTTTGATATAATAAGAATGATCTTAAACATATATATTGAAGGTGTAATTCTCACGGTTTTCTACAATGCAGTAGTTAACCGCACAGTTATAGCTGAGCTTGTTTTATCCTGGAGACGACGTGGTTGATAGTCTGACTTGCACAATTTTGGGCAGTGCCACGAAACGTCTTAAAGAGAGCAACCTGGTCGTGACTCAATCTAGTAACAACTTCGGTAGACATTCTCTTTCAAAATAGATTTTGGAAAACCAAAATATAATAGTTTGGAAATCCAAAAACAACAATTTTAAGACGTTTCGATTGCTATGTCTACCGAAGAAATTACATATGGAGGTTTTGTTGTCTCTAAATGCAAGAAGGATAAATCAAGCTATAGAAATAGAAATACATCTTTCGACTGAAACGATGAAGTGCTTGCTGTTATAACAACAACACTAAGAAATTCACATATGCAACTTTCAATCTGTTTGAAATTTATTTTCAAAAATCAGAACTGCACTGTGAATAAGTAACTGTAACTGCCAACAGAATAGGAACCCCAAAATAGTCCTAAATGAAAATCAGCAGCCACCATCATGAAATGGCACTAGTTCACAATTTATTTTAATTCATGGAGAAGTTAGATGCTAAAATGGTTGTAGCACCATATTTGAGTGGTTGAAATACCATATTGATATTTGGAGATGAATAAATTAGAATGGTGGTAACACTATATTTGAGTGGTCTCAACACCATAATAGAGTGGTTATAGTACCATATTGATTTTAGTATTAAAAGAGTGGTCTTAGTACCATATTGAATGTGTAATTCTCGAACGGTTTTCTACAGCGTAGTAGTTAACCGCACAATTGTAGTTGGACTTGTTTTATCCTGAAGGCGGCGTGGTTGATAGTCTGTCTTGCACAATTTTGGACAGTGCTACGAAACGTCTTAAAGAGAGCGACCTGATCGTGACTCAACCTAGTAACAACTTCGGTAGATATTCACTTCAAAATAGAATTTAGAAAACCAAAATTCAACAATTTAGAAATCCAAAAACAACAATGATGGTGTCATCATGAAGGATACACCTCCACCAAGTAAGCTTTGCGAGTTTTTTAAACATAGGTAATATTATTTAAGGCTATTCATCTTAATTAAAAGTTAGATTTAAAACATATGTAAGCCAACTATTAAAAGTTAAAGAAGTAATCTAAAACTTGTACATTTGAAATCAATTTTCCTATAATATATTTAAAATGAAAAATGTTTTCAAGTTTATTGAAAAAACACCACCACATATACGTTTTAAAATCATTTTCCTTTAATCAATTTCAAAGAGGAGTATTTTAGTTGGAATCTAGCACTAGTGTTGTTTTCCTTGTAGAGTCAAACTAAACAGACATCATTATTAATTCTGAACTTTTCTTTCTTCTTTGATGTAACATTCCTGAACATGGCATCCTGCACATACAATAGCTAATTAGCTATACTGCTATAGACTTTCTATAACCTATGGGTCATAGAGTCATGGAAAACAATCATTTCTAATGTAGAATGTAATGTAGTTAACTTACTAATGACAGAGTATCATATGATTTTTTGCTATATTTTTAATACTTTTTCTTGTATTTAAAGGCAAATAAGATGAGAAATAGATGAGTTGTCAATGGTTTGAGGAACATATTGTATTGTTTTCACTCAAGTAGTTGTAATTCAGTCTTATCCTAAACCATACAACTCCATAGGTGTTTTGAGTGTTTGTAGTGAAAAATCATGTAAATCGACAAATGAAGACATCACTTGAAGGATCAATGATTTGAAGAATGAAGTCAATGGTTCTTAGAAGGTTTTTGAAGACAATACATAGTGAAGAAAATTCATTTCAAATTCTTAAGAGTTTCCAGATGAAAGAACGACTGAAAACGGAAGAACAACGCGAAAATTCACACACCGGGGGCTGCCTCAGGTGCCATTAGCACTTGGTTAGGCGTGGCTAGTGCCTGAGGCAGTATTGCTATCACCCAGGGTGTGGCTAGCGCCTAGTTGCAGGCAGATTTTGCCTGCAACTTATTTTTCAAGTTGGATCGGTGCCTAAAGACAAAACAATGATATACTTAAGATACATTTGATAACTATTCTAATTTTATAGAAGGCTTTTACAACTCTATAAGTGCTAAAACTACTAAATTATTTTTAGGAGAGCAAGGACTTTAGGCACTATAAAGAGATAAAATTCTTTTCAATTTTTTATATGCCAAGAGGTAAAACATGACCAAAATTTCTAGGTTTGTTTTTATTTCGGTTAGGGTATTTTAAGAATTAAATTTTTTGAATTGTTTGTACGAATGTGCTAAGGAAAATTCAGTTTGTCACTAGACCACTAATATCATATATGGGTGTTTTCAAGTGTTGGCATTTGATTTTGTCAATAAATATGAATCATATATTTGATGAGAATGTAGGAAAAAAAAATCATGCAATTACAAAATTAAATGCACATTCTTTTTTTATCGAACAATTTCATCATAAAAATAAATAAAGTGAAAATTACAATAGGTTTTATTTGTACATAAATAGGGTCCTTAAACACGGGTGCATTATTCTTATAGATAAATTTACCATGGTCCAACAATATAATCTTTCTCTTTGCTAACATGAGAGGTTAAAAAAATGATGAAAAGTTAGTTAAAAAGAATATTTATGATTAGACAGTTGGTTATGTTTACACCAAAAAAGGTAGTTGGTTATGTTCCTTATTAAGTGTGTCGATGGGACAAACACAACACACAAATATACTTGAGATACATTTAATAGTTATTATAGTATTATGAAGGGTTTTTACAATTTCATAAATGTTTTTTTTTTTTTTGAATAAAATCAACTACTTAATTATAGTATTATGAAGGGTTTTTACAACTTCATAAATGTTAAAAACTACTTGATTATTTATAGGAGAGTGTGGACTTTATACATTATAAAGAGATTAATTCATATTCAATTTTTCTCCACGCAAGGAGGGAAAAAAATGGCTAAAATTATCAAATTTGTTTATGTTATGATTTTATTTCTTGTCGTAGCGGAAGACATCGGAGGTAAACCATCTTTTTATCCTTCTCAATTTTTTTTTCTACTTCATAATTCGTACACACTCTTTTATCATGTTTTTAGTAACATTATTTTATTCTCTTTTCTCATTATAGGAAATTGTGAATGTATAAGAGATGAAGACTGTTTCAAACAAAAAAGAGATGAATATTGTCACAAAGAATATTGTATGATTTTTTTTGTTCATAAGTGCGAAAATTACAAATGTGTATGTGCTGGAATGTTTAATTGATTATATGTGTACTAGACTTAAGAGAGTACAAAAATGATCAGTAGAGAAGAACAAGTTCTTACGCTAGCCAAAGTACCGTTCAATATGCCTTAA
>Ga0315914_1008787_pt1 | contig 13293 bp, 8 predicted proteins | sample MpolenodulesMG_FD_203920 | JGI IMG/M metagenome (GOLD analysis project Ga0315914, IMG submission 203920) | Medicago polymorpha root nodule microbial communities from Los Angeles, California, United States - elongated nodules | ecosystem: Host-associated > Plants > Roots > Nodule | place: USA...
CTGTTTTGTTTTGGACTTTGCAAAAGTGTAGAAAAAGGAAAGTTGTCCTAATAGGAAGAAAGTGTTTAATATGTTTAGAGAGCTCTGCACTGTATCTTTACTATGTAAAATTTACTTACAAGTTACACCAAAGTAAGCAAAAGTTGAACAACTTTACATGAAAACCTAAAATGGAAAGCACATCTATAGGCCTAATCCTACTTAGTTGACTGAATCTAGCATCACATTCACATTTTATAAACTATGGTTTATACACTATCGAACCTATATCGTCTCAGATGTCTCCCACTTCTACTGTCAAAGATCAACCGATCTTTGGCTTTAGAGGCTAGAAACAATTAGAGGATCTGAATTCTAAGATATCATACATCCCAAATCACCTCTTTTGTGACAATACCAAACAAATGAAGGCTACAATTCGGGCAATTATTCCATTCAAAATGAGTACAAGTAGACAAATGAGCCATTCATTGAGATCATAACCACTGTTCATCAGTGAACTACAACGAGTTATCAACCATACTCCAGTGTACCTAGGAAAAAAGAATCAGATTGAAATTTTTAGATGGAAAACATTAAAACTTAAAATCAATTTTCAAACATGAGAAATGCATACTGGATACTAATAGCATTCAGTAAACTTCTAAAGAACTTTTAATTATGTGCATTCCATGTCATATATCAAATCATCTCAGTATATAGAAGTTATGAGTAGCCTAGTTTTATTCGTGTCATATATCAAACCATCTCTTATTTTCTTCTAAAGAACTTCCGCTTGAGGGGGAGTATAACCAGCTGAATGGAATGGACTAACACTTGAGGGGGAGATTGTTGTGGCAAATGTAAGTTAAAAGTCCCCCATGGCTTGAAAAATTGAAAGTTGAACAACATATACGTAAGAGGACCCATTGCGTGAAGATGTGGTTTCCAACCTCACTTGCGTGGTTTCTCTTGGCCCATTGTGGATAATCTTTTGGAGTTTGGAGTTTGGACACCGCTCATGATCCAACACGATGTGTTTCAATCTTGAAGAAAAAATACGGCCTCAATTTTTAGTCATAGGTATTTGTTTGAATAAACATCTTAATTAAGTACTTGTGTATAAATTATTTCAATAATAAAAGAAAAAATAATGTCAAACAGTTTCCATATAAGCTAAGCTTTTTTCATTTGCTATCATGGAGAGTTTACGGAAATAAACTCATAACAGCTCATGGATATGTCATAAGCTTTTTCCATCAGCTCTTCTAGATAGTCTCACAAATACTTATATCAGTAGATAAACTCAAATAGATCAATTCTAACAGACCTATAGCACAAACAAATTATTAGATTTCAAAAAGCGTAAAAGATAACAAGTGAGGAAAACAATGTAGATTTACATAAATTGATGTGTGCGTGCATATGATTTCAGATTTACATGCATGAATACATTCTTTCATTACTCCAGCAGAAGGAAAACTAAACATACCTTTCAGCATTTGCAATGATAAAGGCCTCCAAAGCCCATTTAGGATAGCACAATTGTACTAAGATCTTCATAAGTATAGTATCTCTATTCTGTTTAGCAATGAGAGTCATAACAACAGGAAGAAGCACTGACCACTACAAGAGACAGAAAAAGAAAAAAAAAATGCAGTTATTATAAGTAATAGCTTGTAAGAAAATGTGTATGTAGATGGAGTGAGTTTATTGATATGATAATTACCAGCTGAGCAGGACTTGGCTGCAAGAAGATGGCTAATGCATAAGCCATACCAGTGACACAGTACACCAAACAAACCAAAACTATATAATTGCTTCCAAAGGTTGACCTTGGATTACTTAAAAAATAGAACATGGAGAGGTAAACTACAGGTTTGATGATTGTACTGAAAAGATCAATTGTATCTTTTGCTAGAAAATGGGCTAGACTGCTTATCCCAGCTGCACTTTCCCTCCAGTATTGTAACTTATCCGAAGTAAACGATCTAAGTGCTGCAATCTTGCAAAGTAGAGCTGCACATATGCAATGTATTTTAGAGGATAGACTAATTAAAATCTTTCATTATCCAACGATGCATAAAATAAGTCTCAAATTTGAGTGTTATTTGTTAAATGTTGCAACTTTTGTTCATCACGTGTCAGCTCAGCGGTGAGAGTTTGATCTTGTAATCTTAAAGGATGAGGTTTAAATAGACAAATTTTCCTTTTTTATTTGCGGGTAGACTTGTAACACAAGTTTGGTATAATGATATCAGCACACTGATACTCAAATAGAATTTCAAACTTACAAACAGAAATAACTGTGTATGTATAGCCAAGGGACCCAAATGTTTCATCATTTACTTTGGTAAGAGTTCCTAAGATAGCACCGGCCACCAATAAAAGGAGATAGTCGATTGCTTGTAATTGTGCTTCTCGAAGCAGCTGCTTACTAACCCTGAAAAGAATTAACTAATCAATCTAATAGGCTTGTTAACTGTGTGTGTCTATATATATTCTAATAATGGATTTTTTACCGGCCAACGAAGTATCTGTATTGTTGGGCTACATTAGGAGTCTTTCGGTTAGATAAGTCCTTTGTTCTTGAGAAGATTACTTCTATATGATCTCCTTGGATCCTAATATTATTCTTCAAATCCTCCCAAAACTCTATAAAAAAGGATTCATCAGAAGTTTCCTCAGTACCCTTTGACGTAAGAGTTTCATTTGTGGTAGCGGGTGAAGGAGCGGCGATTTTATCAGCCAAATGAAGCATATCTGGTGGTACTGGATATCCGTTATGAAGCATCCATCTAACAGGAAGTGTTTCAATAGTTACACCTGAAGTTGGTTTCTCTAAACCTTCCAAAATATCAATGAAATGGTCCGGAGGATTAACACGATCCGGTACAGGGATTCCAATGCCAGCAAAGTATTCTTCTACTTTTTTCACTGGACCATGATATGCTGTAAGACCACCTTTTGCAAGAAATACTATATCATCAAACATTCTAAACAAGGTATAACTGCAATGCAACAGAACAAAATCAAAATAATGAAGGTATATAATATAGCTTAGAATGTTTCATCAATACAATGAAGGTGGGGGAAAAAGCATATTACCTTGGTTGGTGAAGTACCATACAGATGTTTACACCTTCAAGAGCTTCACGACGAAGCGCTTTAAGAAGTAGACTAGAAGATGCGCTGTCCAAACCAGTTGTAGGCTCATCTAAGATTAATAACGAAGGTTCCATCACCATCTCTAGTCCCACATTTACACGTTTTCTTTGCCCTCCGGATATGCCTCTCTTCTCTATTGTCCCAACTAGAGAATCCCTTACTGGTTGTAGTCCTAAGGCCTCAATCACTCTTTCAACAATCAGAACCTTATCTGGTTTCGACATGTCTGCAGGGAGCCTACAGTGTTAAGAAACAGAAGTTTAAATGTGGTAAACAATTAGATGAGGATAGAAATTAAAAACAATATATATGACTGCAAATTATATATATGTGGTTGCTAACTTATTAAGCTGCAAATCGATATTTGCAATGAATTATATATAGATCATGGATTCATGGTTATCAGTATCTTACGATACATGCGAGTCATATCTTGATTCGATAGAAAATTGAACTCAATTGATACAAATCTCTAATCCTGATTCACTAGGGCTAATATCAATTCATTCTAATGAATCACTATATATAAACTTAGTATAGATAGCTACAGTTTTTGTTAACTTTGTTATAGATGTAATAACATGTACATATAACAGATTAAATAGAAGTCAGATTCAAAGAGTAGCTTCTGCAAGGAAAACCAGATACCTGCATCTTGCGCTGAAACGGAGATTTTCCTCTACTGTCAAGTTTCCATGTACAATATCATCTTGTGGCACAAAACCAGTAATTTTCTTATAAGAGTGAATGGATTCATTTTTTCCATTAACTAGAACTGATCCTGATATAGTACATCCTCTTGCTTTTCCTGCTAAAGCTGAAAGAAATGTGGTTTTTCCAGCTCCTGAGGGTCCCATAACAGCAGAAACCCGACCAGGCATGATTTTACCACTCACACACCTCAGTATATGTTTGTTTTTACCCTTCAATGTTAGGGTTAGATTATTGAAAGCTACCTCAATAGGAGGTCTTGTGTTTACTTCCTCACCTTCACCAGCCATTGAAATTAATCCTGAGAATGTCAAGTTCTTGTTTTGTTCTTGCTGAGCTTTCTCCTTCTCAATTTGACCATAAGCATACCTTAAAATTTGGCTATGAGTGTGTAATTTTTTTCCCTTTGGCATTTGCTTTTTAATGTTCTTGTCACCAATCTGAAAATCAAATCCTTCATGTTCATCATCCTCAATGGAATTCATAATTTTACTAAGATTGCTAGGCTCCTTAATTTTGCTTGGTGGATCTGGAGGCGTTAATGGAAATAGGGGTCCTTGTTTCACAGATTTCTTGCGCGAAAAGGTTCGAGACAGCTGCTTTTGCAGTCCCTCTGAACCTTTTTTAGCCAAATCTCTTGCTTGTTTCCATCTTTCGCGAGCCTGTACCGTTTCTCTTACGTGTTTTGCTGCAGCTTCTCTTGATTTAGCCTTTCTTCTTTCTCTAGTAGCTAGCACTTGATCAGAACAGTTATAAATGAAGATCAGAAGAGTACTCATAGCAACCTACAGGAGAGAAATAATACCAAATTTGATGAAAAAATGGTACGAAACATTTTTACTAATAAAAACCTTGATAGAGCATAAAACCTTGAATATTTTTCAATGTTGTTTGACAAATGAAGCAAAAATGAATGCTAGATTGGGATCAACTTACAATAATCAATGCGCCGTAAGCACGCATGTTTTGGGTTGCTGTTGCTGGATTACAGCTACTCAACCTGGAGCATGCTTCAAAAATGAAAAAAATACAAAGTAAGGTTTTGATGTGATATTGTTTTCATCAAATAACTAAGTAGAGCATGTAACTGAACACGATAGTTGAACCATATTGCTAATTACTAATAGATGGTTTGATGAATCTTGCTAAATTTATCCTGCCAGTTATGCTCTCATGTCTACACTCATATTGAAGAAACTAAAATACCATGTAAAAATTTATCCTGCCAGTTACACTGACAGTGCATCAAAATTAATCTCAAATTTATTTAGAAAAAAATGAAAACTTACGATTTTGATGAGTTGAACCCATCCTGCAGTAATATCTGGAATGGGAGAACATGATACTAGTTAGTATGATCACAATGGAGTTCTTTTAGGGACATTATCTTTTGCGAGTTAATAATACCCTTAATACCCTTTATCGCAAGAAACTTTGCTCATCGGAGAAGGACAATATGATCCTGGAGAACAGAAGATATTACTATTGTTGACAACACCAGACCAAATATCAGCACTACCACAAGTATGATTTGTTTCTCCTGCAGGAATTTGGTAACTATAACTGCAAATTCAAATTTTTTATACATCAAATTAGTTATTGTTGCATGGCTAAGCATTAACAAAACAACTCAGAAAAATACAAAGGAACATTAGGACTTACGGATCGCATACTCCAGTTGTTGGATTCAATTTTGCAAGTGGACAATAAGAACCAAGTGGACATGCTTCATTAACAGAAGAAAATAACAAAAGTTAAAAACATTATACCAAGATAAAATAATAAGATGCATAAGATACATACTTACTTATCATGCAAGTTAATCCTTGAGGACAGAAAAACCCTTCACAACAAGGTTGACAATCATCAATTCTTGAAGGAATGTCTGTTATATCCTTTCTGAGATCAATTCTCTCATCAGCAATACAACTCCAACCGGGTTCACAACCAGAACCCCATGAAGTCAAGTTGCAATTTATGTTAGGTTTTACATAACTTGCAGATGTGCCTTGTTGTAGGAAAAAACTCTGAAAGTAGTACCTTATTTCAGCAGTGGTGCACATTCTGTCTCTAAAATCACCTGTCAAATTAAATCAAAATGTATTTAGGAATTAGTATACTTTGCTTAAAGAAAGGGAAAAAACTGAAGCCCTATAAAAATAAAAACAATACTCAGTACCCTAAGACTAAGAATTACAATTTCTTGACATAACAAGAATATGCCTTTTGCTTTTGTTAGCCTCACAGTCCTGTTCAAGTGCAATAGTACACTGGTAATTGTGGCTGCAATGCATTGTAATGACTAAGAACAAGGAAAGCACCATGCTCTAAACTAATAGTTAAACACAAGTTGTATTTTGTAAACCCTAAACTTGAATAATTGAAAGGTACTGCAGTCGAAAATGTAGGCACAATCGGCCAAACTTCGTAATCAAATGTCGTGTGTTCTTTGTTTTTGTTTTTCACATGTTATATTTTGAATTGATATTGCTATTCTAACACTTTCTTAAGTAAGGCCTCATGAAGAATAATAGTATATAAATGAAACAAAATAGAATGGCTAATGTATTACCAATATATACCTTTTTGCTTAACACAAGCATCTACAAAGTCCAACTTTCCCTTAAAATCAAAGGCTTCCTCCCAATCTTTATTCCTGAAAGATGGTCAATTAATTAATAACTAAGAGTCTAAGACAAATGTAACAAATTAATTAATTAAATTATGAATATATAACACATACACATCCTTTATGCAGAAACCTAAATCTTCCTTGATGTTTCTTGTTAAAGTGGTAGTAAGACCTTCAATCTCTTTGTAGATTTCTTCTGTGTAAAGAGAAGGTGCTAAAGATTTATCTTTATCTGCACATTGAATCTGTGGTAGTAGTAGCAAATTTGTGAAGGTAAAAATGGACAAGAATAAAATGTGAGAGACCAATGAGGCCTTCATCATCATTCCAGTCATTTCCATTGCAACATCTTGTGAAGGTATTGCTTGATCATGAAGCAATGCATAATGTGCCATGAATTGTTAGCATTGTGATCAGAAAGAAAAGAAACAAGGAATTACAGGATTAATGCAGGGAAAGATTTTGATTTTGTTGATTGGTGTTTCTTGGTAAAAGTGAAAATGGTGTGAAGAAATGGCGGAGAGAAATGAGAGGCTTGATTGAAGGATGTGCATGAATTGGAGCCTTATTGCTTCAGCTGATCTCAAAATCAATTTCATTTTATTAAAAGGAAAAATGTTCTGTAGTTTAGGCCACTCTATGGTATATATACTGCTATATATAATTAATTAATTAGAATAATTTTAATTTTTTTATGTTATATTGAATCAAAACAACATGAATAGATTTTAAGTTTAAGACGTGAGCTTGAATTTTTAACCTCAAAATATATGGTCTAAATTGCACCTAAGTTGGAAAATGTTCATTAATGTCATCGGTATTAATAATAATTTCTCCTTCCCCAATTTATTTTAAGATAAACATTTTATTTAAAAAAATACTATCTGGTTTATTTTATACTAGTATGGCTTGGTTACATTTTAGAGTGAAGATCAATTTTAGTCATTTAAACAAACTGTGGGAATTAATTTGGTCACTATAAAATATGAAAGTAACTCTTTTTTTTTTAGGAAACTAGTAATAGACTCGTGCTTCCGCACAGGTCACATAACATTGCAATAATCATATAAAAATAATTGCATTGTTAATATTGTCAAATGTTTAAAGATATTAAATGAAAATATCAACATTAATATAATTTTCTATTGAATATTTTTTTTTATATATAGAAAAATATATTAAATATTTGAATCGCATATGTTGTGGATTTTATTTTCTTATGTACGCGAAAACAATTTTTTTATACATATATAAGAAAGTTAATAAAATATTTTTTCTAAAACTCATGATTATTTTTAAAATATCAAAATTAATGTAATGTTTCTATTAAATAAAATTTTATTTTATATGTAAAACACTGTTCAATGTTTGCATTGCACCCGTTGCAGATTTTATGCGTTTTATCTGCAAAAGCAAATATTATGTAAATATATGAGAAAGCTGATATGATAAAACTGTGGAAACTCATTAATATTGTCAAAATATAAACATTAATATAGGGATTATATTAAATAACTTTTTATTTTATATGCAAAACATCGTTCGATGTTTGCACCGCACCCGGTGCAGATTTTATGTGTTGCATAGATAAATTTTTATGTGCATATGAGAAAATCGATATGATAAAATTTTAGAAACTTATGACTGTTTTCAAAATATCAACATCAATGTAGTGTTCCTATTAAATAACTTTTTATTTTATATGCAAAATAGCGTTCAATGTTTGCACCTCACCTGTTGCAGATTTTATGCGTTTTACCTGGAGAAACAGATTTTTACATAAATATATAAGAAAGTTGATATGATAAAATTGTGAAAACTCATTAATATTGTCAAAATATAAACATTAATATAGTGTTTATGTTGAATTACTTTTATTTTATATATGCAAAACATCGTTCAATGTTTGCACCGCACCCGTTGCAGATTTTATGTGTTTATATATGCATAAATAAATTTTTATATACATATATAAGAAGATCGATATTATAAAATTTTGGTAACTCGACTATTTTCAGAATATCAACATCAATGTTGTGTTTCTATTAAATAACTTGTTATTTTATATCTTGTCAAAAAAAACTTTTTATTTTATATTTAAAACACCGTTAAATATTTTCACTGCACTCGTTGAGGATTTTATATGCTTATATATGCAGATTTTTTTATGTAACGTTATGTGATAGTCGATATGACAAAATTTGAAAACTTGTGATTATTTTTAAAATATCAACATCACTTTTTTTTTTATCAAATCAACATCATTGTATTGTTTCTTCAAAATACTGTTATATATTTATACCACTCATTGTAGAATTTATGTGCTTATATCTCCAAAAATCAAATAGAAAGATAGTCATCCGTAATTATCATGATAATATATTGGCTTTTAAAAATGACAATTATGAAATTTTATTGAGTTTTGATTTTTATATATTGTTTTTTTAAATGATTTTTTTTATATATTGTTAGTAGATTAAAAAACAAATAATATTTTAAAATTGAAAGTATTCCAAAGGACTTATTAATTTTGGAAAATGTTACATAGACACTCTTTATTCTCATACACCTTTGTACACCCTATGCATTGGGAAGAGACAAGATGAGATGAAAGAGAAAGTGTGCTTGTGTGGGGTTCATATGACCACGTGTCCGATTTTTGTGTGGGTGTCCAAGGGTGTATTGCCACTTAAGGATGTCTATGTATCATTACTCTATTGGAAATAGTCCGTCATCTTGTTCCCGATAAAGTTAGGATAATAATGGATGACATATTTTATTAATATAATAATTAAAATTTTAAATTTTTATTTAATAACTTAATTGCTCTATTATGTAGAGCTTAAATTTTATGTATTTTCACCACATCACAACCGTCTATGATTGTGGTTTACAAACAATTTGGATAAAATTCAAATGTTTTTAATGATCTGATGATTATGATTAACTGAAAATCTATTTTATTTTTAAATTGAATTTGTATGTAAATTAAATCATACAACTTCAAACCTTGCACTCAATAAAACTTAATTTTTTTTTATAAACCTTGAATTTATTTTTATTGATTTAAAAGATTTTATAACACACTCCGTTTTCATTTATTAAAACTTATATGGGTCTTACATGTGGATCATATATACTCCCTCCATTAAAAAATGAGTAACCCAATTGATTGCTTTACATATAATAGTATGCATAATTTTTACTTTTAATATATTTAATTATCTATTTAGACAAATTATAAAAAATTCACATTTTTAAATATTAATCGAGGCAAACTCAATAACATCTTATTTATTACCATTTATCTTTGTATATTATGGATATAAATATAAGACTAAAATATGTTACACTTTTCGGTCCTATTTATACAAAACAATTGACTATTTAAATTCTTTGAATAATTTATATATCCAACTAGATACATAAATTATTCAATCAATCTAAAACGTCAATTGTTTTTTATAAATAAGATTAGAGAGATTATATATAAAGAATGTATTGTGAGTTAAGATCCTTTCCATTTAAAATCTTCATTTATTTTTATAAATGAAGATGATTGAAACTCGTGTATTGTGAGATGAAAGGAGTGAATACGGTGAAAGTTTATGTGAATATTAAGAACATATTGGAAAGCAAGCTTGTGTTACTGGACCACCATCACGACACGTAGACGATTCCTCTTTTTCCTACTATTTTGACATTTGACCAACATATATCCATTGACAAAGAACTTTGAGGCCCCATGATCACCAACCTTATCTTAGTTCCTAACTTCAGAATCAGCCGCATTCTCTAAATTGCATTTGCACCTAGCTAGATTTCATATATGCTCAGTTCTCCTCTAACGACCACTAGAATGACTGGATGTAAGGTTGTCTACGTAACTATCTATGTGCATGTATACATGAACATTACCAACCCTCCAAAGAAATTTTTCATTATATAGAAAATTAGGAATACAAACCCACACGATATAGGTGTGCAATTACTCACTTCTCAGTTATTAGTGTGTGTTTCTTGAACCTAAGAAAGAGAGATATGATGAAAGTAGTATAACATGAAATAGTTTGACATAAGTGTGCACGTATGATATAAAACTCATAAGTTTTATATAATGTTAATTCCTCGATTTTTTAGGTAATTATTAGTGCCATAACTTAAATATTTTTTTTTTTTAACAAACCAAAATGAAATATATTAACAAAAGTTTTGTACCCCTAGCACAAGAAGTGCCAAAGAAAACAAAACAAAGTTACAACAAAGTTCCGATCAAAACAGAAAAGGAAAACAAAAGAGCAAATCAGCCAATCCACAAACAAATAGAGAAGAGGATTTGAATGTAGTTCATAATAGAAACACGGTACCATTTTTCATAATTAGCAAGAAACCATCCATATAAACATACAATGCGATCTATTACTATTACTATCAACTCTTGTATGTGGGTTGTGTCCAGCCAAACAAAGTTTGCTACAAGCAAAAAGTCATGCCCAATTGTCAACGTTCATTAAATGCAAAAAGTGAAAACCTTGTCCTCTAGAATTGTTATGGCTGACGGTGCTGATGTTGTAGAAATGCAATGTATTGCACATTTCACATTTGCAGCAACATTTGTCAAAGAAGGTTCACCAAGAAAATAGTAACATTTGAAAAATTAAGAACTACTATTGAATTCACATTGCCTCATTTTCTCTATAAATATAGGCCTTAACACAAGGAACCATGCATCCGAAAAAGAAAATATAACTTCAGTATATCAAATTATTTAATCTAGATACCTTGCCACATTTCTCATAAACCTTTTCCATGGCTTATCAGACAGCTACCCTAATGCTTGAAATGAAAGATGTTGTGCTCATAAAACCATCAAAATCAACTCCTTCTTGTATTCTTTCTCTTTCTACAATTGACAATAGAGAAATCTATAATAACCTTGCTCAAACTGTTCATGTATACCGATCACCATCAAATAATGATTCTGATTCGAGTTTCAACTTTTGTCATGTATTCAAAGAAGCACTCTCAAAGGCTTTGGTTTATTATTATCCTTTTGCAGGTATACTAGTTTCTTTTTCTTTCATTAAATACAAATGTTTGAAATTAGTGTTGTTAAAATATGGATGCCTCTAATATAAACCTTTAAAATAGGGTGTAAGCCTTATCATTTTTTTATAAATCATTTTAAAAAATTTGGGTTAGATATATTTTTGATCCCTATAAATATTCAGAATTTCATTTAGATGCTAAAAAATAAAATCGCAATTTTTAGTCTTTGTAAAATTTTCTGTCATCATTTATAGTTTCTTTAAAAAATTTCATCAGCATTTGTAGTTCTTGTAAAATTTTTGTTAGCATTTTTTGTCCTTAAAAATACTAAATGAAAATATTACTAGGACTAAAGTGTGATTTTATTTTGTAAGGACTTAAAAAAAATTAAGAATATTTATAGGGACCGAAAAACATATTTAACCAAAATATTATAGTCTTTTTTAATTATAGCAAAATCTATTATATTACAAAAAATTGCAGTGCACCACTTTTGAATATTTTTATGAAATGGAACACAATTCTTATAACTCAACCTCTATTTTTTCTTGGACCGTCAATATTCTATTAAGGGCTTATTAGCCTTCTACGAAGGCTTATTGGCCCTTTTCTAGCGTGCACCCTTGCCTTTTAGCATTGAAATCGCCTTTTATGTATCTTGTGGCTAAATATTTGGCCAAAGCATCTAGCACATGCGCTTCTTGACTTAAAGCTTAAGTTACTAAGGGCCTAAGTCAAGAAAACATCAGCCTAAGAGTGCTATAAATACTCACCTTGAAATCATTCTCAAGGCATGACCTAAACGGATGCTAAACTCTAGTTTTCTATATTGCCCTTACCGCAAGTACATTTCCTCAAACTACCACCAAACTAATTAACATATCACTACTTCTTGCAGGTAGAATGGTGAAACATGCTGATGATGGAAAACTTAGAGTCAATTGCAATCCTAATGCAGAAAATTATGGTGTTCCATTCTTGGAAGCAATTGCTAACTGCACCCTTTCTTCTATTAATTACTTGGACAATACCGACACAGAAATTGCAAAACAGTTGGTGCTTGATCCTGAAGACAAAACTTACCCTTTGGTGTTCAAGGTGACAAAATTTCATTGTGGAGGTTTCACAATCGGAATGGGAGTGTTGCACGCTATCTGTGATGGAGTTGGTGCATCTCAATTTTTCAAAGCCATTATTGAACTTGCAAGGGGAAGAAGCGAGCCCTCAACGATACCTGTGTGGGAAAGAGAGAGACTTATTGGATCAATAACTAAACAACCATTTCCAGAATGCCCTATGAACAAAGAATCTGTTGCATTTTCACCTTTTCTGAATCAAGAAAACAATACAGTTATGAAGAAATATTGTTTTAATGTGGAGGGTGAAATGTTAACAAGGCTTAAGTTGAGTTTGATGAAGGAAAGTGGAAATATTAGGTTTACAACTTTTGAATCAATTGCAGGTTATGTGTGGAGATCAAGAGCAAGAGCCTTAAAACTTAACAACAATGGTGAAACAGTGTTGACCATTGTAGCTGGTATTAGACGCAACTTGAAGGATTTTGAACCTTTACCTAATGGTTATTATGGGAATTCATGTGTGGATGCAAACACTGTGTTAAAAGTTAGTGAGCTCAATGAAAGGCCACTCTATGAAACTATTAAGCTCATCAGAGAGACTAAAAACATTGCTTCCACCACTGATTTTATCAAAAATTCAATCAACACGTTGGAGACGAATTATAACGAGGAATC
>Ga0315914_1008788_pt1 | contig 13293 bp, 10 predicted proteins | sample MpolenodulesMG_FD_203920 | JGI IMG/M metagenome (GOLD analysis project Ga0315914, IMG submission 203920) | Medicago polymorpha root nodule microbial communities from Los Angeles, California, United States - elongated nodules | ecosystem: Host-associated > Plants > Roots > Nodule | place: USA...
TTGCTTTTTAGATGACCAGGCTATTGCACTCTCACCAATCATGAACACATAGCCTGATGTGCTTTTCCTATCATCAACATCTCCTGCATAATCTGAATCTGACCATCCAGTCAGCTTAACTTCTTTTCCTTTCTTATACAAAATTCCATAGTTTGCAGTTCCTTTCAAGTACGTTAGGATTCTCTTAATAGCAGACAGATGCATTTCAGTGGGTCTTTCCATGTATCTAGCAACTAGACACACTGAATATGCAAGATCAGGTCTGGTGGCAAGCAAGTACATCAAACATCCAACCATTTGCTTATACTTGAAGGAATCTGTTGCTCTAGCATTCTCATCTTTCACCAGTTTACTTCCAGTCACTATAGGATTGCATACCATGTTGCAATTTTCCATGCCAAACCTCTCTAAAATTCAGTAGAGTATTTGTGTTGACTGATGAAGATTCCTTCATTACATTGCTTAACTTCTACTCCAAGAAAATATCTCATTTTCCCTAAATCAGTCATGGCAAAATTTCTTTGCATTGAGTGCTTGAATGAATCAAACATCTCAGAGCCATCTCCAGTGTTAGATAAAGTTATCAACATATAGGCTAACTATAAGCATTCTACCATCAGAGTTGTTCTTCACAAATAGTGTGTGTTCATGAGAGCATTTCTCAAAGTTCTCCTGAACAAAGTAAGATTCTATCTTCCTATACCATGCTCTGGGTGCTTGTCTTAAACCATACAAAGCCTTCTTGAGCTTGTAAACCTTATTTGCATCCTTTTTCTGATAGCCCAGAGGTTGTTCAACATATACAACTTCAATCAATTCTCCATGTAGAAATGCACTTTTAACATCAAGTTGATAAACTTTCCAACCTCTACAGGCTGCAACTGCTAGAATAGTTCTGATAGTATCCCATCTTGCCACTGGTGCAAATACTTCATTGTAGTCAATTCCAAGCTTCTGTGCATATCCCTTAGCCACCAACCTGGCTTTGTACTTCTCAACTTCCCCTTTTTCATTCAACTTAGTTTTATAAATCCATTTTACTCCAATTTTCTTACAACCAGTTGGTAAATCAGTCAGTTCCCAAGTATTGTTGGATTCAATAACTTCAATCTCTTGCTTCATAGCTTCTCTCCATACCTTCAATTTTGATGCTTCATCAAAATTACTGGGATCAATTGAGGTGTTAAACATAGCTAGACCATTCTGCAGATCATTCTCTTCAGCTTCTCTTCTAGTTATATAATCTTTCAAGTAACCTGGTGGATTTCTTGTTCTAGTAAAAGGCTCTTCTTCTTCAGGTGACTCCATTTCCACTTCTTCTTCATGATTAGAAACAACATTATCATGATCTGAAGAGTTAACATCACTTATATCATCAAGATGAGGCACCTCAGTATCAACTTGGTTAACTGGTTCATCAGTTGTGAATTCTATCACATCATCATCAATTAAAGAGGAACTTGATTGAGTGTTTCCATTATCATTCCAGTTCCATCCCTAAGACTCTTCAAATACAACATCTCTGCTAATTACTACTTTCTTCCCTTTTGGATCATATAGTTTATAGCCCTTTGATTCTTCACTCAGACCAACCAAAATGCATTTAAAACTCTTATCATCCAGTTTCTTTCTCTGAGAATCTGGCACATGAACATAAGAAATGCATCCAAAAACTCTGAAATGTTGCACTGAAGGTTTTACACCACTCCATGCTTCTTCTGGAGTCATGTCTTTGACTGACAATGTAGGGCTTCTATTCAACACATGAGTGGCCCAAACTGCTGCTTCTGGCCAGAAAACCTTTGGAACCTGCCTAGCTGCCAGCATGCTTCTCACCATGCTCATCAATGTTCTATTCTTTCTCTCTGAAACACCATTTTGTTGTGGTGTGTAAGTTGTGGTAAGTTGTCTCTTGATTCCATTTGTATTGCAGAATTCATTGAACTCTGTAGAAGTATACTCTCCTCCTCTATCTGATCTCAAGCATTTTATCAAGCATTCAGATTCTTTCTCAACTAAAATTTTGAACACTTTGAATATTTCAAATGCTCTTGATTTGTCTTTCAAAATGTATATCCATGTCTTTCTACTGAAATCATATGTAAATGTCATGAAGTACCTGTTACCAGAGTTTGAACTTGGTTTGGTAGGGCCACATAAATCAGAGTGAATCAATTCAAGTTTTTGTGAAGCCCTCCAATGAGCCTTCTTTGGAATAGTGTCCCTATGTTGCTTCCCAAACAAGCAATCCTTGCATTTTGTTTCAATTTCTTGCACTTCTGGAAAATCTCTCACCATATTCTTCTTCATCAAAATTTTCAAACCCTTCCAACTGAGATGTCCATATCTATAATGCCATATCTTGGCATCTTCACATTTTTCAACCTTCAAGCATTCAGGAATAATGACTAGTGCATAGATAACAAACATTCTATTGGTGCTCATTTGAGTTGACATTATCAAACCTCTTTCTTCATGATATGCTTTGCAAGTATCTTTCTGAAAAACAATTGTTAGATTCTTCTGCTGAAGTTGACCAATACTAAGCGAATTGTTTCTAAGTCCAGGAAGATAATACACATTGGTTATAACTTGAATTATACCACCAATGAGCAATTTCAAGTTACCTCTTCCCATTACTGGCATTTCAGAATCATCACCCAACTTTACTGATTCTCTAAACTCACTATCAAAATCAAACAACCAATCTTTGGTTCCTATCATATGGTTTGAACACCCTGAGTCAAGAAACCATGCCTCATCTTTGGCATTAGTATTCAGACATGATTGTGCCATCAGAAGTAATTCACCATCTTCAAACTCAGCATAGTTTGCATTTTCTTCCCATAGAGGACATTCATTTTGATAGTGTCCCAGCTTGTGATACTTGAAGCATTCAACACTTGCTTTGTTGACTCTTCCTTTACCTCTTCCTCTACCAAATCCCACAGACCCTCTTCCACCATTGGAAACCTTCAAAGCTTGCTCAACATCAAATTCTTGATTATAAGATTTCATGCGTTGTTCTTGAACAAGTAAACTGCTCTGAAGCTCATCAATTGAGAGCGTAGTAACATCATTTGATTCCTCAATTGAGCACACCACGTAATTGAATTTACTTGTTAAAGATCTCAGAATCTTTTCAACAACAAGTGTTTGATCCATTTTCTCACCGTGTGCTGTCATCTTGCTTGCAATGGAAAGAGTTCTTGTGAAGTACTCATCAATGGTTTCACCTTCTTTCATTGCAAGAATCTCAAATTCTTTGCGTAAAGCTTGTAATTGAGCACGTTTTACTTTGGTAGAACCTTGATATTTTCTACGCGTTGCCTCCCAAATATCCTTAGCTGAATCTTTAACTAAAATGGTTTCCATGATTGTTCTATCAATGGATTGAAAAAGATAATTCTTTACCTTGAGATCAAGCAGTTTACTGTCTTTTGCAGCTTTTTCTTGCTCTGGTGTTGAATTCTCAGGAGCAACAGTGACACCAGTTTCAATTAGATCCCAGAACTCTTTGGAACGAAGAAGATTCTCCATAAGCATGGCTCAATGATCATAAAATCCATCAAACTTAGGAATAGAAGGTTGTGCGAAATTTGCAGAATTTTCGCCATTGTTGAAAGCTTGGAATGAAGATGGAAGAAGAGAGAGATTCACACGTAACAAACCATAACAAACTTTTCCCGCTAAAAAGCTGTGCTTTGAACTTTGTTCTACAAGCCCTTAACATCGGCTCTAGATACCAATTGTAAGGGAAAATGATTGTGTATTCATTAACTTGTGAAAATACAAGAGTGGATACCTATTTATAGTAAAGTATCCAAGTAATTTGAGCTGGCTTGCATTACAAGTAACCTTTGCCAAGTAAGCCCTAATTACACTAAAACAAGATTAAAAGCACAAGCACAAAGTTTAAATCTCCTGACATTTAATCCCTCCTCTCCTTTATCAAACGGTGATACTTTTTTTTCAAACTAGACACAAGAAGATTTAGTTATTTTTTCCTTCAAAGAAGATTTAACAAAGATTTAGTTCGTTTATTAGAGCAAAAAGATTTAGTTCGTTAAAAAACTATTTGACCAATTTAAAAGATTTAGTTCTTTTTTCCTTAAAAAAAGATTTAGTTCGTATTTTAGAGAAAAAGATTTAGTGCGTTAAAAAACTATTTGACCAATTTAAAAGAGAGAAAAAAACGTGACCAATATATTTTTTAGATCATAGGCACTTGTTTTTTTTTTTATAAAAAACTGGATGAATTAATCTATCTATAACAAAATATAAAGATGATATGATTTTTTTACGATGGTTTTTTCATTCTTTCATTTTTACGCTTAAATTTAATTTTGTTTTACTATTTTATCTTTTTTATAATATTGTATAACTATTAATTAAAAAAAAAATAGTGTCTAAGAAAAATAGTGTTCCAGTTGAGGATAGATCAGTTGGTAGGGGCGTTGGATGTTATATATATTTGGAAAACTAAAATTTTTTTTTTTAAAACAAAATTTGTTTCTTGTTATCTTCAAATTTAAACAAAATTTTGTTTCAAACAATGGTTCCAAGAAGAGTTAAAATTCTATAAATAAGATGAGTAACAATTGTTAAAAATTTCAAGTGTGACTCTAGCATTGGTTGAAGCCATAGTTGAGGCCTTAACTTTGATTAAAGGAGTTAGAACAACGTTAATTTTTTCTTAACTTTTGATTAATGTGAAGTTGAAATAATTTTTATATTGACTTATAATCATTAAAAAGATGTGCACAATATTTAGAAATTTGACAATTGTTTGTTAAGAGGGAGTGCGTAAAAAAAATAGGAATTTGTTGGAGAAAAAGATGATAACTGACAATTGCTTGTTACGAGAGAAAGATAACATATTAAATTTATTGGAAAGATAAAGTGTGTGCAAAAAAATAGGAATTTATAGGTGGATTAAAATGAGGGTATAACAAGATAAAAATGTACAATAATACACATCGTTATTTTAGTGTTAATTTTCTAAAAGAAACACTTAAAAAGGAACAAAGAGAGTATTAAAATAGAAATAATCACTTTAGAATATTAGAGTGAAGACTTGTTTTTGTACTTCACAATTTTTTGGGCCAATTTGGTCCTTAATAATTTTATTTTTTTTGTCAAATAGTCCCTAATAATAATAAAATCAAAAGTAATCCATGACATTTTTATATCAAGGACAAATTAGTCTTTGACACAATATAAACAAAGAGACTAACTTGTCGGGTAGCACTTAAGTGATATAGAATTGGTGACATTGGTCAACCACAATGTTACAAGTGGTTTTTTCTCTCTCTCTTTCACAAAGATTCAATATCATCAATATCACCAATTCTGGATAGCACTTGGATGACATTGGGGTGGCCAACCACAATGTAAGTATATAAAAAGACAAAAAAATTCTTGTAAGTGAAAGAGAATACACTTGTGACATTAAAGTTGTATTTATACAATTTTGGTTAATTCATCCCTTATGGTGTGAATAAGCTGAAAATCATGTTATCAAACCCCGACACTTGCATAACACAATGTCTCTACCAAATTATGCGCATAAAAACTATATTAAAATGTTTTTTTTTAAATGTTAAATATATATAAATATGAACCGATATATATCACACGTGTTCCTTTAGTTTGGTGGTAAAGTGCTTAACATTTCAATGAAAACATGGTGCATCGTATCACATGAAAAAACATGTGTTGCTGCAGTTAAGTTGAGACTTTGTGGTGCAAACAGGGTGCAGCTCTTAAACTTGAGGGAATTCAAAGCTAAAAGCTACTGGATAATATGTTGAAATTTGGTAGGTTGGGGGGGTTCAGCGTCCACATGTGGCTCCGTTTGTGAATACGCCTCAACATAATACACAAGTGAAAGAAAGAATAGACACCTTCTTGAGGTAGTTCATGTCATTATTTGGAGAACAATGTTCTTAAGTTTGTATGGGGAGATAATGTTCTAACAACATCATATCTTATAAACAGAAAGCCTACCCGATGCTAAAATACTGCATCATCTGATATTTTCGAAAACTTTTTTCCAGCATGCAGATTACATTTTGATTTACCTTTAAAAGTGTTTGGTTGTGCAAACTTTTTTCCATTATTTTTTTCCCATCTTAGTCACCATATTTTCAACGTAAATGCCATATATAATTTGAAGTATTAATTGTTACAGTTTGTATTATAACTACTTTGTGAATTATTTAAAAGAAATATAAAAAAAAAGTGAATTTTCAACTGGTAGATGCCAGTATCACTGTTTCATTTCGGTTAGTAGCTATGTTATATGCTGTACTGTCATTCTCATGTTAATTACTTCAAAATTGCTTTAGGTTGTGAAAGATAGTATGATCCAAGGGTTAGATGTCACCACCAAGGAAACAATAAAAAGTATAGTCAGTCTATTCTATTGCAAGTTTTTTCAATTTTTCAATAATTATAAATTATTCCCAGTTTATTCAACAAAAAAAAAAATTATTCCCAGTTTTTTTTAGTAAAATACACAAATACGGCCAATAGATTAAAAATACATTTTTAGTCTAACAAATATTTTAACATTTCCTCTCCGTTATGTAAAAAAAAAACACCCATTTGTTTTACAAGAAAATCGCTACGACCTTTTGTGTGCCACGTCTTGATATTGGCCAACCAAAAAACACACTAATTTCCACAGACTTGTAAGTCACTGAAATGCAAAATGCATAGTTATATATTTGTTAATACACATTTATTTATAGGTTTGCTCCTAATGTCATCTTTTTATTGAAGCCCCAACATCTGACCAAACATGATTCTGCCAGAAATCATTGCACTCCAAACGTGTACTGTCAAACATATAGCAGAAAAAGTCATTCAAAGTCTATAAAATTACTACCAACAAGACTAAAAATAAGAATCTACAAACACCTAAACTATCTACTCTATTGGGATACAAAAAATTACAAAGTCGTAGAATTTCAATCAGTAGAAATAATCAGGTTTTACAAATCAAAATATATAGCATTATATAATAATTTGAATATGCTAAGTTATCTAATAACCAAGACCAAGCAAGTCGAGAATGTCAGCAACACATAACAGATTATTAGCGCTTATATTTTTTAGCTTTGTCCGTATACCTAAATTACTTTCACACAACAAAGTATTGCTTCTCAAAAAATGAGTTTTGGCATGCATGTTAGGCTAACTTAAAGAGTACAAAACACATACACGATCTTAGTGGGAAAATACAACATATATCTTGAACTAACCTTTTTAAGTACCCAAATCTGCAACCAAAGCAATGACGGTCTAACACAAACGGTTTTCAAATGAAACACACATATACTTGTCTAAATTTTGAATGAAAATTTTGCTAGAATTGGTTATCAACAGAATTAATTAATTATTTTTATCACAAAAGCCAAACAGCTGCATAACATATAGATGACAATGACATTCTAAGCAATAAAAAACATCAAACATAAACAGTAGTATACATTGGAGGAAGTATAATATAGTCAGGGATACCTTCAAAGCATGTAAATCATCACACAAAGAGGGAGGGGGAATGGAGGGGAAAAGGTCAAATGTGTTGTTTCCTAACTACCTCCTACCCCATGAGATTTCAACAAGAGCTCGGGCACATTTTACACATTACTTTGTATTTCAAGAGGGAAAAATTCTCTAAAATCCTAAAAAAACGTAAACTACATTGACTTATACTTCTTTTAAGCAGAAGAAACAGTGTACAAAGTAAACATCAATTCTAAAAAGATACATAAATACTCTAAAATAGAAAAATACACAATTAAAGGGACAATCATACTTAATAATTATAATCAACTTTGTCATTTCTCATCAAAATCAAGTTCTAAAACAGAGAACCCGCATAACAAAACAAGACCAAGAAGAACACGAACAGAACCTAAAGTGCGGAGCAAGAAATACTTAAAGAGAATAAGAACTGAACAAAGCAAGAAGAACATGAGCAAAGCAAGGAGAGAAGCACAAGTTCAGAAACCTAAACAGAGCAAGAATAACCTGAACAAAAAATAAGCATAACGAAGCAAGACATACGCACATGAGAATGCAGCAGAACACACATGTATTGTAGATGAAGCAGGACATGTATGCAAGCAAGAACACAGAGCAAACACAGAAGAAAGAGGAAGGAGACGAGTGACAAGAAGACGAACAGAAAAAAACATGGGAATTGAACTACTAAAATAATAGATCACTTAAACGGGGCAAAATGACCATTATACCATAAGGAAAATACTATATACAGTGAAAAATGCTTTCACAACGTTTTCCCAATATAAGCTGCCATTTGGTGATTGGCTAGTTATAACACATGTCACAGAGTTCCACTCTTGTCTTTATCTCTCTCACGCACATCACCTTTCTCTGTTCCACTTTTTTTTCAATTTTCATCTCCTTCAACCTTACTCTTTTTCTTCTCACTAAATTTTCATCAAATATATGTTTCACTAAAAAGCACTCATGCTTTTCTCATCTGGGTACTCTCACTCTCTATCACTTCAATTTGCAAACTTGATGGTCACAAAATGAAATGTTTTATCTTTAAAGAGTAATATAAATCTGCTCCGGAACTGGAGATCCTAAGCAACAACATGAAGAATCCAGCTTTAGAGAGAAAGAGCATAGATTTGCAGAATTTGTCTTAGTTTAGAGTGAGAAAGTACTTTTGTCACTAAACTAGAGTTGCTTCTGCTTTTGCATGTGTATAGTGGGTGCAAAATAGGGACCCAAAATGGAGAGCAGGTTTCAATTTGAGGTGTGAAGATTCCTATGCGATGTTTATTGGAAAATAAGAAGGCAAATGGTTAATTGAAAAAATGAAACATGCTTTCGTGATATTTTTGTGAAGGGCTGTTTCGCTATATATAGCACAGCTCATACCATAATGTTATTTTCCAACTTGCGTAAGTCTCTTTGGAGACATGTTTGAAGGGTCACAAAACAGTCCTACCATATTAGATTTGAGAGAAAGAGCTAATACACATTTCTCAAAACTGTATTTGTATTGAATATTCTAAATCTTGAGTTAGTTATATAATGAAGTTGGTGACCTATTTGATTGACCGTAACCTGCTCACCCTAAGATTAAACTGCAGTGTACTAACTTCTGAGCTGGCACTAACTAACTTTTACAAACTGTGCAAGCGACTATTACAATCTGAAACTTCTCTTGCAAGCTTTCCTAACAGCTGGCACATACGTTAATTAACTGATCCAATCAGTTTCATCTAACCATTACATATATTCTCATATAACCCCTAAAGGGTCTTGATCAGTTAGTGTCATTAGTGAAAAAAAGAAAGAGAAACTCAATAACAAGACTACATGTTTGAATAACATTTAAGCGGAGAGTACATTCATACACCCATAGGGGGTGCAAGACCATGGGGCTCAATAAGTACGACCCGAGTAGGAGGTGCAAGACACTTCAAGTTAGCTAAAACATTTAGACAACAGTTAGAAACAAGCAACAAATGTTGGTAACAATACTCAAAGAACTATTACAACTTATTATAATGTTTACCTTTGACACAAGAACACTTCTTCAAGTCGTGAAAACAATTTTTTCTGAAGTGGGTTACACAAAGAAAGATTGCAAAACTAGTTGGATCAGGTATGTTCTCTATAGTGCAAGCTTTCCAAGTGATAGACCACCTGAAATTCTTTTAAAAGGCAAACCAGCATTTAAGAATTTTTTCAAAGCAAAATTGGATTTTGTAAAGGAACCAATACCAGAAACTGGTATTGAAGGATTGGGGCAAAGTTTGTTGACTGAAGATAGACCTTTGATGATATGGGACCCATATGGTGGAAAGATGAGTCAGTTTTCAGAATCTGATAGACCTTTTCCTCATAGTAATAGAACACTGTATAAAATTCAATACTTGTCTGTATGGCAAGATGGTGACAAGAATGCTGCAAGGCATATAGATTGGGTCAGGAAGCATTATTAGTTATAACTATATGACTCCTTGTAGGGATCTTAATTTGGGGATTAACCCCAAGAATAGTAGAAGCTATATATAAGCAAGTGTTTGGGGATATAGGTATTTTAACGATAATTTCAACAAGTTGGTTAAGATAAAGTCTAGAGTGGATCCTGAAAATGTGTTCGGCATGAACAGAGTATTCCACCACTTACCATAATTTTAACCGAATTCCAACATGCATTTTTCTCACTCTTGCTAGCACAGCTTCTATTCTATAAGCATGATGTATGATTTCCTCCCATACAGCCAACAAGGTGATAGAATTGCTTGGAAATTAAATCAATATACTGAATAAACTTTTATTGATGATACAGCACAAGGAAATCACTTACAATAGAGACTACATCTACAACACATTGAGTTTAGAAATTACAGAGAAAAGGATGAAGAGAATAAGAGCGCACTAGGAATTTGAGAGTCTAGTCTCACCTAGTCTACCAATCCCCGGGTTAACTGAATGTACTCTTTTTCCCTCCCAACTTTATAATATTATATAACTTCTTCTCCAAGCCTAATTGTATTTCTAAGCTTCTTTTGAAGATAGCTCTCAGGTTTATAATTATGAGAAAATAAATAAATCAAAGAAATTTAGATACTTTGGGGGTATGGAATTCCACCACAACCAATGTAGTTGAAAATTTGGAGGCATGCATATAAAAACAAGGGACAGCTAATTGTACAGACTTATAACATCATCTTTGAAACAGTAAACCACGTAGAATAAAGATGGTGAGAGTTCACACCTTAAGGTGACGCAGCTCATGACCTCAGTCAGAGAAATTTAACTTGGCACATCGCAGATCCTCTTGGTAGATCTGAAATTTTTTTCAACCAGCGGTCTGGTTGGTCTCGCCAATATTCATCAATAATCATTGTCTTCAAAACAAGTCCATGTTGCAAAACATACCCAATAAATTCCAGCTCATTTTCTGGATATCCGCAAAAGTGAATAAAGGTCAAATGGGATATGAGGCATTTAGGAACACTTTTAGGCTTTGCCTCCCATCTAGATGAAGGCGACGAATCATATGATTGATCCACCTGGCAACAAGGGGCAACTGATATTTAAGATCCAAACAAAAAACACACTCACACAATAAAGCTTGAGTTAAACTGGACAAACCATGTCGATGTCGAACCTAAATGCTATAAGAGTTTGTAGCATTGGACATTTTTGAAGCACGTCGAACAAAAAAGTTGAGTTGTAAGGGGGAAACTCAAGCTTTAGATGAAGCAAATAGTGAAATTCCGGAAAATCTAAAATGGGGGCAGCAAATAGCCACTGCTTGTACACGGCAAAAGCAAATGATTAAATGATTATTTAATAATTATTACTACAAAACAACATATACTACAAATAATGAAAACTTTAGTCACCTTTGTGGTTGAATTATGTAGCTCTAGACGTTTAATTCCGGAAAGAGCTTGAAGGAGATTGAGTAAAGGCTCAACAGATTCACTTTTAGGAGTGGGAAATACATCAAGATATGCTTCTTCCACCCTGTGCAAGTTCCCAACAGCCGCGGCATCACGGAATGTGATCTCTTCAAGGCTAAGGTACTTGAGACCAGGTGCATCTATTTCAAGCCAAGCCCCAATGTTATTATCAACAGTGATTTTTAACCTCTTCAAGGAAGATGGCACCCGAATTATGTCCAAAGATTCAGGACTAAAGGAAAGTTCCAGATTCTCGAGAACGGGACAGGCAGAGAGAAGGATATGCACAGAACTCAAATTCATGTGATGCATTTTTAGTAGTTGCAGCACCTTCAACGACGGTAAGCAAACTTCCGAAGGGTCTTGCAATGGCAACAAGATATAGCCACTGAGACTGGTACATTACATGAATGTGTTATGTTAAGTTATGATCATGTATCATATCTCATTTAAATTAAATCAAAACAGCTAAACTGAGTAAGTATAAAAATTAAAGTTAAACTACACACTCGAATACTATATAGGCTAAACTGCACTTTTCTCCACCTGAGTTTCAAAATGTTGCGATTTTGGCAGCTATTAAAAAAATATGGCAAAAGTGACCCATGTTTAGGGAAATATGGTCTTTTGACCCCTATCACAAGGGAAATATGCTTTTTGACCACTTAACAAAAAGTTGCGATTATGGCCCCTTTTTAGGGATATGTGGCGTCTTCTCCACAATTTTAGGACGACAGGGACCAAAATCACAACATTTTAAACGGGCAAAAATTGCAGTTTAACCTACTATATATAAGAGAAAGTTGGGTTAACAAAAGTTGATGTATCTGATCCAAATTTTGAACCGGATACATCAACTTTCCAACTTTCTCTATTCCTAGACAATAATAATGGAATGTAGAAAACAAAAATAAAGAAAAGAGGATGAAATAGGAATTGTTGCATGCCTGAAGGAGGTAAGGTTAGAGCAAGAGAAGAGTGTGAGAGGTAGGTTGTTGAAGGCGCCGGCAGTAAAGAGGGTGAGATGAAATTCCTGGAGGTGGGGCCCAATGGCGATACTGAGCCACGTGTCGACTGAGTAAGCAAAGAATGGATCGTTTGGGATGTGGTCGGAGGAGAGGCGGAACATCCGAACGACGCGAGAGCGACGGAGAGAGAGGACATTGTTGACGAAAACGGTGAACAACAGGAATTGTTCGCTGAATTCATCGTCGGGGGCTTGGTAGCTGTATTCATTGCAGTTGTCGTGGAAATCGAAGACTTCGAGATTCTTCCAAAGGTTGCGCCATTTGCGAGAGACGAGGCTCATATGGACGGAGGTTTTGGTTGGGAGGAAGGAGAGAATGTGACACAGTAAGGAGTTTGATAAAGTGCTAATTCTGTCGATGCCGTCGTTGCTCTCTTCTTCCGCCATTGCTCCTTCTTCTTCTTGTTCAAGCGTTAAAATGAAGGCTAAAACGCACTTTTTGCCAAAAGTTGCAATTTTGGACCCCTATTAAAAAAAATGGCAAAAGTGACCCCCAATGTTTACCCCTTTTGCAAAACGTCAATTTTGACTCAGTCAACCATACTTGACATGCCACCTGCGTATTTATTTAATTTTTTTAATTTTTTTATTCCACGCGTATAATTAGCTAATAAAAAAACAAAAACCAAAAAATAAAGTTTGGCACGTGAGAGCTTCAAAGAACAAATGCCCATCATCATCAGCTTCTATCTTTCATTTCTTTTCCTTTGTTCTTGCTCTTTCATAAACCCAAACCACACCAAAACTCACTTCTCCTTCTTCTACCTCCTACTTACATCAACTCTTTTATATTCCATA